>JGI25330J36431_1000068_pt1 | contig 42484 bp, 40 predicted proteins | sample HigsolmetaAR205D_FD_36431 | JGI IMG/M metagenome (IMG submission 36431) | reverse complement strand
CTGTTTGGTGCGGATGCAGCTTCATTTAGTGCGTTTGTTATCCTGTTTGGTGCGGATGCAGCTTTATTTAGTGCATTTGCCACTCCGTTTGGTGCGGATGCCACTTTATTTAGTGCATTTGCTAATCCATTTAGTGCGGATACAACCAGAATTAGTGCGTTTACCCAAAAATTTAAAACGATAAAAAAACCCTGGAACTTGTAGCAAGTCCCAGGGTTCTTTTGATAAAGCCGCTAAAATTAACGTGAGTAGAACTCAACGATAAGCGCTTCGTTGATTTCAGCCGGCAATTCGGAACGTTCTGGATAACGAACGTAAGTACCTTCTTTTTTCTCTGGATCGAAAGAAAGGTATTCTGGTACGAAGTTGTTTACTTCAATCGCTTCGTTCACGATTTGTAAGTTTTTAGATTTTTCACGAAGAGAAATCACTTGACCAGGTTTTACAGTGTAAGATGGAATATCAACACGTTGACCATCCACTGTCACGTGGCCATGGTTTACTAATTGACGAGCTGCACGGCGAGTACGGGCAAGACCTAGACGATATACTAGGTTGTCCAAGCGAGATTCAAGAAGGATCATGAAGTTTTCACCATGAACCCCTTTCATTTTACCCGCTTTTACGAACAAGTTTTTGAATTGGCGTTCGTTTAAGCCGTACATATGGCGAAGTTTTTGTTTTTCTTGAAGTTGTAGACCATATTCAGTCAATTTTTTGCGTTGAGTTGGTCCATGTTGACCTGGTGCGTAAGGACGTCTTGCTAATTCCTTACCAGTGCCGCTTAGTGAAATACCAAGACGACGGGAAATTTTCCATGTTGGTCCTGTATAACGAGACATTGTGTCTCCTCCTTTTGGTTTTTTTGTTGTAAAACAAAAACCAGTTGTACCCGAGCTTATGTGTATTTTATTTTCATGTATTTTCGCCCTAGCAGCCTTTAGGGTTACTCATACACCATCCAACAATCCAATGATTATTGGAGGAATAAAATACAGCCACAAGTTTATACAACTGCTGCTTTTATTTTACACGATGTCCATTGTATATGGTTTTTCTAGTGCCGTCAAGAGAAAAACATTAACAATGATGCGGTATTTCGCACTTTTATTTGGCTAAATTTTGTATCAGTAAATCTGGGTTTACCCGCTTGAAAATTGGTTGGCCGGGAAAGCGGAAAGAAATACTACGAGACTTTCATTAAATGTATCGGATTAACGTTTGGACAAATTTTTCCAATCCAAGTCGATCTTCCTGTTTGAAACGGTTTTTCAATGGGCTGTCAATATCAAGGACGCCAATAATTTCCCCATTTTTCACCAGTGGGATGACGATTTCTGAATTGCTGCGGGCATCGCAGGCGATGTGTCCAGGGAATTGGTGGACGTCATCGACCACGATGGTTTCCCCTTTTTCTACCGCGGTGCCGCAGACGCCATGGCCCACCGGAATTCGCACACAGGCCGGCAATCCCTGGAATGGCCCAAGGACGAGTTCCCCGTTTTTCATTAAATAAAACCCGACCCAATTGATATCGGTTAAAAATTGGTTTAACAATGCACTGGCATTGCTTAAATTGGCGATCAAATCTTCTTCCCCTTCAAGCAGTGCCGCCAGCTGTTTGGACAACAGATTATATTGTTCTTCTAAAGTGCCTTTATATTCGATTCTCGTAAACATAAACGCCTCGCCTCCTGTTTATAGAAAAATTTTTTCATAATGTTGATGCAAATCATTGACACAATGGGCATCCGAACCGAACACAAGGGGAATTTCAATGGATTTTGCATATTCGATCATTGGAAATGGAGGGTACGGTTCCAAACAGAATTTTTTGCTCAACCCGGCACTATTGACATCCAATTCATAACCATATTCCTTCATTTTATTTAATATGGCAATGATCCGGCTTTCATCATCAATGGATTGCTTATGGAAATGCTGGAATTTATGGATGAGCGTTGGATGCCCGATTCTGCGCGGTTTGTATTGCCCGAGATCGGCTTCCATTGATTGGAGTACCGTATCATAATACAAGTCATAAACGGCTTGGACACTTCCCGCTTTTTCCGCAAATTTCATGAACTCCGTTTCTGAATAATCGATGCACACATATTCCTCATTCAATTTCAAAAAATGGACGGACAGGATCGCATCATCAAGATAAGGCCCAACCGTATTGAGGAATATTTTGGTTTCTTCTTCATAACCGACGATATAATCCACTTCCAAACCGATGTGAATGTTGATATCGTTTTTATAACGCCCCTTTAATTCAGACAAAGTTTCTATGTATGGGGATAATAATTCCGGTTTCATTCCACTGTCTTTTTCGGGAGTCGGGTCAATAAAATTTTCGGGCAACGGTGCATGTTCAGTGAATGTGATATCGGTGAATCGGTGTTGAATTGCTTTTTCAATATATTTTTCCAATGGGTCTTTTGTACCGTGAGGACAAAAGGGCGTATGGATATGGCCGTCTTTTTTCATTTTTTCAACCCCTTATCAAGAAGAAATGAATAACTTTTATTAAATACTTTATTTTTTCAAACAAAAGTTCAAAATCATGGTATATTATATAACATATAGCCAATTTGCGTGAGTGTGGAATAGGAGGCTTACGATGAAGTATATCATCTTTATCATCATCGTACTATTAGCGTTATTAATAGTCGGGCTTGTCATACGGAAAAAACATACTGCCGAGATCGAGCGGCTGGAAAAAAAGAAATTGCAAATTCAACATTATCCTATTTTTGAAGAGTTGACAAAAATAAAAAATTTAAATATGAACGGTCAGACGGAAGAATTATTTGAACGTTGGCGCAACAAGTGGACGGAAGTGGTGGACGTCGACATCATCAAAATTGATTCCATGCTGTTTGATGCGGAAGAATACATAGATCGGTTTAAATTCAAAAAAGCGTCGGTGGTTGAAAAAGACATCGAGGATTATTTAAATCGATGCGATCAAATCAAAAACGAAATTTTATCCGAATTGGACGAATTAATCGGCAGTGAAGAAAAGAACCGCATTGAAATGGAGCAATTGAAAGAACAATACCGTTCCGCCCGCAAGACTCTGCTTGCGCATCAATATTCTTTTGGTCCAGCATTGGCCAATTTAGAAAAAATGCTCGAAGAATTTCCTCAGAAATTTGAAGAATATGATAAGCTGACCGGAGAAGGAAATTATTTGAATGCCAGGGAGACGGTTCTTTACCTGAGTGAAAAGTCGAAGAAAATGAATGAGTTGATCAATGAAATTCCGGCACTGTTAACAGAGATTCAAACAAAAATCCCTGCTTCCATCCATGAGTTGAGAACCGGTCAACGGGAAATGGAAGAACAGTCATATTACTTGCAGCATCTGGAATTAACTGAACACCTGGATCAAATTGAAGAAGAATTGAAGAAACTGGAAGAAGAATTGGCGAATTTGAACGTTACACATGTGGCGGAAAGAATCCAGGAAATCAATGATGAGATCGACAACTTCTATGATTTGCTTGAAAAAGAAGTATACGCTAAAGATTATGTGGACAAGAATTGTGACCTTGCATACAAAACATTGAACGAAGTATTGAAAGCAACAAGGGAAGTAAGTACGGAAGCGGAATATGTCCAAAACAGTTACCGTCTGCCAAAGGAAGAAGCGGAGATTCCGAAAATCGGCCTAAAACAGCTTGAAGTGATCCAAAAACGGTTTGAAGTGCTTCTTTCCCGTGTGAGGGAAGAAAAGTCCGCATACTCCAGCCTGCAGGAAGAATTGATGGAAATCAGCAATGAAATTGAACGGATTCAGGAAGTGCAAGAAGAGTTTTCAAACCGGTTGAAGAATTTGCGCATTGATGAAAATAAAGCCCGAACAAAATTGAATTCATTGAAAAAAATGTTGCAGGAAACCGATCGGATGTTGCACAAGGCAAACATCCCCGGCATCCCGGAGGAAATGGATGCGCGTCTGGAAGAAGCGGAAGAGCAATTATTTGTTGTCATGCAAAGCCTCCAAGAAGTTCCATTAAATATGAATTTAGTCAACAGCAATTTGGATAAAGCGGAAAAATGTATCCAAAATGTGCAAAAACAAGCAAAAGAAATGATTGAAAACGTGATGTTGATTGAACGGATTATCCAGTACGGCAATCGTTACCGTTCCAATCCAAACGTTCATGAGTTATTGCTTCAGGCGGAAGAAGCGTTCCACAATTTCCGTTATATCAAAGCGTTGGAATTGGCGGTGGAAGCCGTGGAGCTTGCAGAACCGGGAGCGATTAAGCGCATCGAAGAACTTGTGCAAGAAGAAGTATTCGAAAAAACGAAACAATAATTTATGCAGAGATGCTGATTTAAGGGTATAATAGTATCAAAATGTTGTATCGTGGGAGATACCATTTTGCTATTAACTTTCGTTTTCAAGTACCTATTGTTCTTTTATTTTTCAATAGTCAGTATTAAAATTGTTGGTTGTCCGGAAAGTATTCGCTTTCTGTACAACCTTTTCTTTTGAAAATCCCGTATATAGAAGGTTGGTAATGATGATTTATTTTGATAACAGTGCAACAACACAACCCTACGAAGAAGTGTTACAAACATTTGTTGAAGTAAACAAAAACTATTATGCCAATCCGGCTTCCATCCATGCCTTTGGTGTGGAAGTCAATGAACTGTTGGAAGCGGCAAGAAACCAAATCGCAACTATTTTAAAAACAAAGCCCGAACATATTTTATTCACTTCCGGTGGTACAGAATCAAACAACTTTGCCATTTTTGGTGTCGCAAAGGCCAACAAGCATATCGGAAAACATATCATTACAACGGAAATTGAACATGCCTCCGTGCTTGAAGCCTATAAATCACTGGAAAATGAAGGGTATGAAGTGGATTATTTGTCGGTCGACAAACATGGGGTCATTTCCTTGGATGAATTGCGGGAAAAGCTCCGCAAAGATACGATGCTTGTGACGATGATGCATGTCAACAATGAGATGGGAGCCATTCAGCCGATTGAAGAAGCGGCAAAAATCATTCAACAACATTCCCGCGCCATCTTTCATGTGGATGCAGTGCAAAGTTTTGGAAAATTGAATGTCCAGTTCAATGGAGACGCCGGACCGGACATCATTACGGTTTCCGGCCATAAGATTCATGGTCTGAAAGGTACCGGGTTCATTGCGTTCAAGAGAAAATTGAATATCGCCCCTTTGATTGTCGGCGGTGGACAAGAATTTGGTTTGAGAAGCGGAACGGTGGCTGTCCCACAGGCAGTCGCATTGGCAAAAGCTTGCCGCATTGCCGTGGAACGTTTGCAAGAACATCAGGCGAAATTTACAAAATGGCGTGATGAACTCATTGATTATTTCACGACTTTCGGCAATCATATCTATATACTTTCCTCAAAAGAAGGCGCTCCTCATATTGTGTCCTTTAGCGTGAAGGATCTGAAGGGCGAAGTCATCATTAATGCGTTGCAAAAACGGGGAGTGATCGTTTCCACATCCAGCGCATGTTCGTCAAGACAAAAGAAAACAAGCCATGTGGTGGAAGCGTTAAAAGTGGATCCGCATTTTAAAGAAGGTGTCATTCGCATCAGTTTCGGAGCAAAAAATACGGATGAAGAAATCGAACAGTTTAAAGCCATTTTCAAAGAAGTTATGAAAGAACTAAAAGGAGTATAATACTATGCTTTGGAAAGAAATATTGATCAGATATGGTGAATTAACGACGAAGGGACGGAATCGGAAAGATTTTATCCAGCAATTGAAATATAACATCAAATACATCTCTTCCGATATCGGGCGCCTAATAATCCGGGCTGAACGGGACCGGATGTATATTGAACTGGATAATGAAGAGCAATTTGAAAAATTGATGGAAAAATTGCCACGGGTATTTGGAATTTCATCATTCAGCCCGGTTGCCATGTGCGAAAAAGAGATGGGCAGTATCCAACAACTTGCCCAAACAATCATGGACCGTTATAAAGATCGGGAAATCACTTTTAAAGTGGAAGTGCACCGTTCAGATAAATCTTTCCCTTATCAAACATATGATATACAGAAAGCGGTCGGGGGATATTTATTAAAAAACAATCCGAATTTATCGGTCAATGTTAAAAATCCGGATGTGGAACTTCGGGTTGAAATCCGAAAAGAAGCCGCTTATTTGATGTCCGAAGTGATTCATGGGGCGGGCGGAATGCCGGTGGGATCCAACGGAAAATCCCTATTGCTGCTTTCCGGCGGAATCGACAGCCCGGTGGCAGGTTATTTAATGATGAAACGCGGCGTAAGAATCGATGCGATTCACTTTTTCAGCCCGCCATATACAAGTGAACAATCGCTGCAGAAGGTAAAAGATTTGGCCAATGAATTGACGAAATTCGGTTCTTCCATCCATCTGCATGTCATTCCGTTTACAGAATTGCAAGTATTAATCAAAGATACAGTGCCTGCGGAAATGCTCATGACGACAACGCGCAGAATGATGATGAAAATTGCGGACCGGGTGCGTGAAGAAATTGGTGCGCTTGGACTGGTCACTGGCGAAAGTTTGGGACAAGTGGCAAGCCAGACGCTGGAAAGTTTGACGGCCATCAATGCGGTAACGAATACGCCGATTTTGCGTCCGTTGATTTCTTTCGACAAGCTTGAAATCATTGACATCGCTCAGCAAATCGGCACGTACGAAATATCCATCAAGCCGTATGAAGACTGCTGCACGGTCTTTACGCCAGCCAATCCGAAAACAAGACCAAAATTGGAGCGCGTCACTCATTTTGAATCCCAGGTGGACTTTGAAGAATATATTGAACGGGCTGTGAAGAATAGAGAAGTCTATATCTTCCCTGAAAAGCGTGTGAAAGAAAATAAATTTAAACATCTACTATAATCTCATTCTCTCCTTCAACCGGTAATAGTAGTACAATTTACCTCTCACCTTTTGTGTATTAAAAAATCATTCCGGCACATTCTAAATGCACAAGGAGGTGAGAGAGATGGCTACAAACAACTCTGGAGGCAGAAACAAATTATTAGTTCCTGGTGCAAACGCAGCTTTAGATCAAATGAAATATGAAATTGCACAAGAGTTTGGTGTTCAACTCGGACCTGAAGCTTCCGCTCGTGCGAACGGATCAGTCGGAGGAGAAATCACTAAACGTCTAGTGCAAATGGCTGAGTCACAATTACGTGGCACTCAACAATAAGTAATAGAGGGCTAGTAGCATAATGCTACTGGCCTTTTTTTATTATTCGTTTGTTTTTACTATTTTTATCTATTAAACAAAAGATTTTCTATTATGAAGAATATTTTGCTATTTTGTTCGTATATAATTATAATTAGGATAATATTTTCAATTTTTCAAATTAAGGGGGAATTTGCTTGAAGAGGGAAGATTTGATTGCACCAGAAAACTATAACATTGTGGATGAATTTGAAAAATGGGCAAAAGATGAGAGTAAATTGGCGTTATTGGTTCGCCATGAAGACGGCACCACTGAGCAGATCACCTTTGTTGAACTTTTAAAAAGAGCCAATAAAGTGGCGAATTTATTTAAAAGCCATGGCCTGGAAAAAGGCGATGTGATTCTTGTCATGGTTCCGCGTTCTGCTGAAGCCTACGCTACATACATCGGTGCATTAAAAGCAGGACTTTCAATCATTCCAAGCTCTGAAATGTTAAGAGCAAAAGATATCGACTATCGCATTGAACATTCCGGTGCGAAAGGGATTGTGGCCTTTTCCAATGAAATCGCTCAATTTGAAGACGTCAAATCCTTGGATGGATTGAAACTTTTCGTTTACGGGGAAGCGGAAGAACCTTGGATTCAAATTGAAAAAGCCGTTGAAAATTTATCGGATGAGTTTAATGAAGTGCAAACAAAAAGCTCCGATATCGCTTTCTTATCTTACACAAGCGGAACAACCGGAAATCCGAAAGGTGTAATCCACACTCATAGTTGGGGTTACGCACATTTGCGGACAGCCGCTGAGCACTGGCTCGGTGTGAAAGAAAATGATGTGGCTTGGGCGACGGCAGCACCTGGCTGGCAAAAGTGGATTTGGAGCCCATTCCTGGCGATTTTGGGAAGCGGCGGCACAGCCTTCGTTTATACAGGAAAATTCGATCCAAAAACGTATCTGCAATTATTGCAAGATTATAAGGTCAATGTATTATGCTGTACGCCGACGGAATATCGTTTAATGGCAAAAGTGGACGGGCTGGAATCTTATGATTTGTCGAATTTAAAAAGCGCCGTTTCCGCAGGGGAGCCGTTAAACAGCGAAGTCATCAACAAATTCCTGAATGTATTTAATATTCAAGTCCGCGATGGATATGGACAAACTGAAAATACACTGCTCGTTGGTACTATGCTGGGCATGAAGCCGAAACCAGGTTCCATGGGCAAACCGACTCCGGGAAATGTGGTGGAAATTATCAATGAAAACGGGGAACCGGCAAAACCGGGAGAAGTTGGCGATATTGCCGTCCATTCATCCACTCCTGCCCTCTTCAAAGGTTATTACAAAGATCCAGAACGTACGCAAATGCAATTCCGCGGAGAATGGTTCCTGACAGGTGACCGGGCGTACAAAGATGAAGAAGGCTACTTCTGGTTTGAAGGACGCGGTGACGACATCATCATTTCCTCCGGCTACACAATCGGTCCTTTCGAAGTGGAAGATGCCCTTGTAAAACATCCAGCTGTAAAAGAATGTGCAGTTGTGGCAAGTCCTGACGAAATTCGCGGAAGTATTGTAAAGGCTTTCGTTGTATTGAAAGACCCAACATTAAAAAATAGTCCAACCCTTGTTCAGGAATTGCAAGAGCATGTGAAAAACATTACAGCCCCATATAAATATCCGAGAGCGATTGAATTCATTGATGAATTGCCTAAAACCACTTCCGGTAAAATTCGCAGAGTCGAATTGCGCCAAAGAGAATGGCAAAAACAAACAGCGAAATGATTCACACCTTCCCATTTCATAAATAAACCAATATTTCATAAAATATACAAATTTAAGGCATTCAGAGAAGATAATGGCTTTCTGAATGTCTTTTTTTCATGTAACCTTATATTAGTAAAGAAAATTTTATAATTTTTTGAAACAATTGGCTTTCCAAAACGTATGAAAGGTGAAGGAGGTAAAAAAATGAATGTAAAAAGATGGATTGCACTTATTTTTGCGGTTATTTTGCTGTTTGTTTCAATTGGAATCAATGCATTGATGTCGATTCTCAAGACGGATATTTTCAGCGGGTTTGATTCCTTGACAACAACAGAATTAACCGAAACGGTTGTCGAACCGGGATCTTTTGATGAACGAATCGCTTTGCTTTCAGTGGATGGAGTCATTCAGGATGTAGGCTCAAGCACGCCGTGGACAACTTTGGCATATGATCATCAAATGTTTTTGGCTTCATTGGATCAAATTTTGCAAGACGATACGGTAAAAGGTGTTGTATTGTATGTTAACTCGCCAGGTGGCGGGGTCATTGAATCCGCGGAGATTCATGATAAATTGGTGCAAATCAAAAAGGAAAAAGGTATTCCAATATATGTTTCAATGGGATCGATGGCTGCTTCAGGAGGTTATTACATTTCTGCCCCTGCGGACAAAATTTTTGCCCATCGTGAAACTGTCACAGGCTCCATCGGTGTCATTATGCAAAACTACAACTACTCAGAACTTGCCAAAAATTTAGGAGTCGAAATTGAAACTATCAAATCCGGCGCACATAAAGACATGTTCAGCGGCACAAGACCTTCCACCGAAGAAGAAAAAGCGATGCTTCAGGAAATGATCAATGAATCCTATGAAGCGTTTGTGGATGTAGTGGAACAAGGCAGAAACATGTCCGAAGCGGAAGTGAAAAAAGTGGCGGATGGACGGATTTTAAGCGGAAGCCAGGCGATGAGAGCCGGTTTGGTGGATGAGTTGGGCAATTTGGAAGATGTCATTCAAGCAATAAGAAAAGATCATAAACTGGAAGATGCGGAATTGTTTGAATACGAGTCCGGTTTTGGAACTTTTTCATCTTTGCTGGCATCGAAAATGGGTACAATCTTTGGCCCTTCAGCAGAAGAGAGACTATTGAAGAAATTGATGAGTTCTTATGAATCACCTCGATTGATGTATTTATATGGTCAAAATTAAGGAGGGCTGAAAATGACGGGTTATAATCCAGAAAATGAACGGAAAACTCCTGCCCAAGAAACGAATGACAATATTTCAGCGAATGAACAGGAACAGAATGATTCAATCTATGATAATGACCACGTTGAAACATCCTCAAATGAAGAAAATATGGGGGCTGCGGAAAGGGAAATAAATGAATCCGGCCAACCATTGGCGGAAAAAACCGCGGAAGAATCTGTTGCAGCGATCAATAACAATGAATTTTTAAGCGAAGGGAAGAAGGAAGAGGCCATTGAAACAAAAACCGTAAGAGAAACGGAAATTGTTGAAGAATATGAGGAAAAAACAGCCGGTTTTTGGATTCGGTTCTTGGCGTTCATAACAGACGGTCTCATCGTCAGTGCAATCGTATCCATATTGGTTAAACCAATCTTCTATTTTTTGGACTTGGATATGTCCACTTCCGATTGGTTTGCACCGTTTACGATTATTTCAGGAATTTTCTATTACGGTTACTTTATCATTATGACAAAGTTCTGGCAGCAAACGGTCGGCAAGATGATTTTCGGATTAAAAGTGAAATCGCTGAAAGAGGAAAAACTTTCATGGAGTACTGTATTGTTCCGGGAATTGGTGGCGCGCTTCATCAATAATACCGTTTGGTTATCTTATCTTGCAGTTGCGTTTACGCCGAAAAACCGGGGAATCCAGGACTATATTGCCGATACCATTGTGGTGCAGGAAAATGTGTATGTAAAAAATGAAAAGACTGTGATTAGAGAAAAGATCATTGAAATTGACGGCCATTCCAACCATCAGACAGCTTGATCAATCACCATTCAGCATCCATCGTTTCTTTGGATGCTGAATGGTTTTTTGATTTTCAAGTTAAGTTATTTGCTTAGTGGGGAAAGTGTTTAGTAAGATGAAATTAGTAGAAAAAAAGGAGGAATGTTCTAGTGGCTCAAGTAACATTTAAAAATAACCCGGTGACATTGTTGGGAAATGAAGTGAAAGTGGGTGACAAAGCGCCGGATTTCACAGTGCTTGCCAATGATTTATCACCTGTCACTTTAAAAGATTCAGAAGGGAAAATCCGCTTATTTGCGACAGTTCCATCCCTTGATACAGGCGTTTGTGATGCGGAAACCCGCCGTTTTAACGAAGAAGCGGCAAAATTGGGGGACGATGTCATCGTTTACACGGTGTCCGTCGACTTGCCTTTCGCTCAAAAACGCTGGTGCGGTGCAGCGGGCATCGATCGTGTAGTCACTGTATCCGACCACAAAGATCTTTCCTTTGGAAAAGCTTATGGTGTGGCGATTGAAGAATTGCGTCTTTTGGCCCGTGCAGTGTTTGTCGTTGATCGGGAAGGCATTGTACGTTATGTGGAATATGTTTCTGAAACAACGAACCATCCGGACTATGAAGCGGCTATTAAAGCTGTAAAAGAACTTCTTTAATGGTTTAGAAATCGTAACAAAAGGTTATTACTTGTAAGATATCTTTTATCCGGTTTTTCGGTTATTATTATATTGGGCTGATTATTGTAGACAAAGTCATCGCGGCTTTGTCTACACTCATTTTTTGTCCGTTTTACATATCGTCACACCAATTAGAACGGGATTTGTGAAAGGAAGAACAGAATGGAAAGAATTGAGCAAATATTTGCCTTTATAAATAAAAAGGCCGAGGAATTTGAACGTTCAAGCAAGTCAACTTATTTGGAGGGTGTGCTCACAACGCTCAGAGGAGTTTTGGATGGAGAGTTTCAATTTCCGGTTGAAGCGGCAACGAAGGAAGAAACCCGCAAAGCGATTCAGCTCGCCATATTGAAAGGCATGCGTGAATCATCGCAACCCAACCATCAGATGACACCGGATTCTTTGGGATTGTTGATCACTTACTTTGTCGAGCAATTCTATGAAGAAAAATTGGAAAATGGCATGATATCCATTCTTGACCCTGCATTAGGAACAGGAAATTTAATGTTTACCATCATGAATCAGTTGGACGGCAAAATTTTGGCTGCAGGGGTGGAAGTTGATGAATTGCTGATTCAATTGGCGAGTGAGATTGCTGAACTCATCGAGCAGCCGATTGAACTGTATCATCAAGATGCGCTAAGACCGTTGCTTATTGAACCGGCAGATCTCGTCGTTTGCGATTTGCCTGTCGGTTATTATCCAAACGATGAAGTGGCAAAAGACTACGAATTATGCGCAAAAAACGAGATGAGCTATGCCCATCATTTATATATTGAACAATCATTGCGATACACAAAAGAAGGCGGATATTTAATATTTTTGATACCAGCCACATTATTCGAGTCGGGACAGGCGGAAATGCTCCATAAGTTTTTGAAAAAGCATGCATGGATTCAGGCAGTGATTCAATTGCCGGAAAACATCTTCAAATCAAAACAGCATGAAAAGAGCCTTTTCATTTTGCAAAAGAAAAGCGATCAGTTGCGCCCTCCGAAAGAAGTGCTGCTTGCCAAAGTTCCGAATATGTCGAACAAACAGGCGCTTTCACTGTTCTTTGAAAAGATTCGAATGTGGAAAGAAAACAATTTGAGCAAGTAAGTACCCGATAACAGGTTTAGAATTTGCATAAATCCGGAAAAATATAGATGACTCCCATATAAAAAGGTGCTGCCTCGAATTGTAGGCGCACCTTTTTATTTACATCATTTTTTGTTTTTTGCAAATGCCAGTTGAAAGACGTTGACCACCGGTTTTCGGGACAGCAAATACACAATCAGAAGGCTTGATACAAAGAGTATCCAATACTGGCTTGTTTCGATAATGTATTGCTTGATGGGATGATCGTGGTAAATCCGGACGATCCCCATATGAAGCAGGTAGATGACCATGGTCGATTGGCCGATGGAAGTAAGAAAGCTTTGTTTTTTTGGCACCAAGGTCAAAAAGACGAAGGTGGCCAAAAACTGAACGCCGTAAGTGGCCAATCGCATGAGTGCCGAGTATTCAATTGTGTCCGCGATTTCTTCATATGGTCTTTTTCCCAATAGCCAAAATCGATAGTCGAGCGGGGCGTACCGGGCAATCAAGATGAACCCGACAATCGCAACAATGATGCCGAGAACCGTATTCATGCGGGATTTTAATCGGACAAAATGCTCCTCTTTTAAATGATAGCCGGCCAAGAAAAATGGAAAGAAGAAAAAGGTGCGGGACAGACTCAAAAATTCATCCACTTCTGTGTCGTACCCAATTAAAAGGGAAATGGCGATGGCCATCAGGAGCCCATATTTCAATTTGCCGAAAAAATACAGAAGTACATTCCAAAAGATCAAACTCATTAAAAACCAAAGTCCCCATCTCGGGATAAACAAACTATAACTGATGTCATCGTGAAAGATGAAGTCATAGTAAAGCGTATAGAATACTTGAAAGATTACATATGGAATGAGGAGTTTTTTTACAAGTTTTTTAAAATATCCCTGTTCATAAATTTTTTTTGCGAAATATCCTGAAATCAATATAAAAGCAGGCATATGAAAGGTATAAATGAATAAATAAACGTCGGCGATCAGTTCATCATGTTCGATAAATTCACTGCTCATATGGCCAAGGACCACAAGGATAATCAATAATGCCCTTGCGTTATCAAAATAAGGAATCCGTTTCAATTCAACCATTCTTTCTGTTTTTCATCATGATTAATTGTCAAATGTTATCAGCAATGTAGAATAGAATTGTGCTAATCTTGAAATCAACTTTTCTATAATGAATAAAAGACAGTAATAGTTTTAACACATTTCGACAGATATCGCCATCAGGAAAAGTTGATAAAAACGTAAAATTGTTGACAATTTGTATCGCCAGATTGCAGCAATAGGAAAGGTTGGAAACGAATGATTGGAAAAATGGCCACAAAAAAACTGCCCGGGAAGCTCGAGGCTTTCCAGACAGCCTTTTCCAAATATGAATATTAGTTTTCAGGAGTGCGGACAACTAGCACATCACATTTTGCGGAACGGACAATCGCTTCAGAAACTGAACCGATTAGGAAACGTTCAACTGCGTTCAAACCTGTTGCACCGCAGACAATCAAATCAGCATCAACTAATTTGGATAATTCCTTCGTAATGATTGTTTTTGGAGAACCATATTCTATGATTACGTTTACATTTTTTACGCCAGCTTCTTCTGCTTGCTTTTTATATCCTTCAAGCAATTCTTCGGAAAATGCCTGAGCCTTTTCGGCAATGGAACGATCGTATGCTTCAATTGCAGCAAATGAACGTGTGTCAATTACGTTTACCAAGTGCAATTTTGCATCGTCGTTTTGTTTAGCAAAATCAATCGCTTTTTTGAATGCATATTCTGCTTCTTTTGAACCATCCACAGCTACTACAATATTCTTATAATTTACCATAAGGCTTACCTCCTTTTACTATGTTATTATTATATCAAATTTTCAGATAATGGGAATAGAAATTAGAGAAAAATGTAAAAAAATTCACATATTATTCTAAAAATTGTCGTAAATTTTGTTGGAAATTTTAATTTTTTGTTAATCTGTTGTGAACTTCATTGAATTGCATTTCCCCCTTTTTGGGGGGATTTTTTTCATATTTTGATTCTATTTTTATTTCATAATTGTTAGAATAAAAAATGATGACAGAATTTTGAATTTTGCAGAAAAGGATGGGATCTTCGAGTGAAAATTGGTATTCCTAAAGAAATTAAGAACAATGAGAATCGTGTCGCAATGACGCCTGCGGGGGTCGTTACATTAACCAATGCAGGCCATGAAGTATATATTGAAACCGGTGCGGGTTTGGGTTCTTCTTTCACTGATGAGGATTATGCCGCTGCGGGAGCAAAAATTGTCAAAACCGCTGAAGAAGCATGGTCACAAGAGCTGATTTTGAAAGTGAAAGAGCCGATTAAAAGTGAATATCAATATTTTTATGAGGGACAAATCCTCTTCACTTATTTGCATTTGGCGCCTGAATATGAATTGACACAAGCATTGCTTGATCGAAAAGTGGTTGGAATTGCATACGAAACTGTGCAAATGCCTAATGGTTCCCTGCCTCTTTTGACGCCGATGAGCGAAGTGGCTGGGAAAATGAGTGTGCAAATCGGTGCGCATTTCCTGGAAAAATTGAATGGAGGCAATGGAATTTTATTAGGTGGGGTTTCAGGCGTTCCCCGTGGAAAAGTGACCATCATAGGCGGTGGGGTTGCCGGCACAAACGCCGCCCGCGTTGCCATTGGGATGGGAGCGGATGTGACAATGATCGATGTAAACCCTGACCGTTTACGTCAATTGGAGGATATTTTTGGCACTTCCGTTCAAACGTTGATGTCCAATCCATATAATATTGCCGAGTCCGTGAAAAATTCCGATTTGGTGATCAGCTCCGTATTAATTCCTGGAGCAAGAGCGCCGAAATTGGTGACAGAAGAAATGGTGAAGCAAATGAAGCCGGGCTCTGTAATTGTCGATATTGCCATCGACCAAGGAGGAAGCACGGAAATCACCGCAAACAACCCTACTTCCCATGACAAGCCGACCTTTGAAAAATATGGCGTGCTTCATTATGCGGTGCCGAATATTCCGGGAGCGGTACCGAGAACTTCCACTCTTGCCTTGACGAATGTCACAGTGCCATATGCGCTGCAAATTGCCAACAAAGGCTATAAACAAGCCTGCTTGGAAAATGAGGCGTTGAAAAAAGGAATCAACACTTTGAAAGGATATGTAGTATACAAGGCGGTTGCTGAGGCGCAACAGCGGGATTATGCATCTGTGGAAACATTGCTGAAAGAAGATTAAATCATTTCATTCACTACTTGGAATCTATTTTCCAAGTAGTTTTTTTTATGCATTTGTAATATTTCAAAAATTCGGTTAATAGAATAAAAAATAGAAATTACATTACTTGCGTAGTGTAAATTTAATAGATTTCCAAATCAGGGGGGTCATGATGAAAAGATATCAACACTTCTTTTTGACAATGTTGGCAGCATTCTCGCTATTGGTTTTGGCTGCTTGCGGCAATTCGACAAGCGGCGGTGAAGAAAGCGATGCGACTGATGAAGGGCAAGCAACAGGTGGTGCAATCGAAGCGAAAATCGGGGTCATCTCCTATTTGTCCGGTGCCGGAGCCGCCTATGGAGAGGCGATAACACAAGGGTTGAAATTGGCGCAAAAAGAAATTAATGAGCAGGGCGAAGTCCATATTGATTTAGTGATAGAAGATTCGGCAGGAGAAGCGGAACAGGCGGTGAACGTTGGACAGAAATTGATGGCGGACGACTCCATTCTCGCGATTATTGGCCCAACGTTAAGCACGGAATTCTTTGCCGTTGCTCCGGAAGCGGATTTGAATGGAATTACGATTATGGGAACATCCACAACCGTTGATGGGATTCCTGAAATCGGCGATTACGTTTTCCGAAATGCCGTTCCTGAATCATTGGCGATACCAGCGGCCATTGAAAAAGCGGTGAAAAGAACAGGGGCAAAGAAAGTGGCCCTCATTTATGGAAACGATGATGCTTTAACAAAAGGCGGATTTGAAGTAATGAAAAGAAAAGCCGAAGAAATGGGATTAGAAATTACAACCATTGAAACATATCAAAAAGGGCAAAGTGATTATAAAGCGCAACTGACAAAGATCAAAAATTCAAATCCGGACCTGGTGTTGGCATCCTGTCTATATAATGAAGGGGCTGTCATTCTCGATCAGGCACGCAAAATGGGCATTTCCGTTCCGTTCGTTGGCGGAAACGGTTTCAATTCACCCCAAGTCATCGAGATTGCAGGTGACGCGGCAAATGGTTTAATCGTAGGAACACCTTACTTCGGAGATTCTGAAGATCCAAAAATCGTCGAATTCAACAAAAATTACGAAGCGGAATTCGGGAAAAAGCCGGACCAATTCGCTGCGCAAGCATATGATGCTCTCTACATCTATGCGGATGCCATCAAGAGAGCCGGCACTGGGGAGGACCGTGATGCTTTCCGCGATGCGTTGGCAGCGACAAAAGATTTTGATGGCATTTTAGGAAAATTCTCCTTCGACGACGTGGGTGACGTGGTGATGGACGTTACCGTAGTAGAAATAAAAGATGGGAAATTTGTAGAATTCGAGGAGTAACCTCGAATTCTGCTTTTCATGAAGGGTGATCGATTATGCTGATTGAACAGTTAATCAATGGCGTGACGTTAGGGAGCATTTATGCGATTGTCGCCCTCGGGTTTACGCTCGTTTTTGGCGTCCTGGGCATCATCAACATGGCCCATGGAGAAATTTTCATGGTGGGGGCATTTATCGGCGTATTGACGACAAGCGTACTGGGCTGGCCGCTGTGGCTTGCATTTCTTGCATCGATTGTCGTTACGGCCATTTTGGGATATTTCTTGGAAGTTTTCAGTTTGCGTCCGTTAAGAGGAAAAAAAGGCGTATCCCATTTGGCGCCATTAATCAGCACGATTGGGGTATCCATTTTCCTTGAAAATTTGTCCCATCATTTGTTTGGCGCCGGGAACAAACCTTTTCGCGCTGAATTTGCGGAGATCCGATTTGAAATCGGATCGGTGACGATTTATTTAGTGCAGATAACCATTTTTGTCATCTCGGTCATTTTAATGATTGGATTATCCATATGGCTATCGAAAACCAAAGCGGGAAAAGCGCTGAGAGCCACTGCGGAGAATATCGAAACGGCAAGCATTCTCGGCGTCGATACGAAAAAAATCATCACGTTGACGGTGATGATTGCTTCCGGTATGGGAGGCATCGCGGGAATCTTAGTTGGCATGGCTTTCAACTCTGTAAGTCCTCAGATGGGATTATCGATGGGGTTGAAAGGGCTTGCCATCATCATCTTAGGGGGAATGGGAAGCGTGAAAGGAGCGGTCGTTGGCGGCTTGATTCTCGGTTTGTCCGAAACATTCCTTGTTGCCTATGGTGATTCAGGATATCGGGATGCCATCGCCTTTATCATGATTATTCTCATTTTACTAATCCGTCCACAAGGAATATTCGGTTCCAAGGCGGCGGAGGGTAGGTGATAAGATGTTGGGAGAAGTGTTAAATCCATATTATTTGCAAGTGTTATGCTTCATTTTGATTAATATCATGTTGGCATTAAGTGTGTATGTCCCATTGTCAAGCGGACAATTATCGTTGGGAAGCGCGGGATTTATGGGAATCGGTGCATACACATCCGCACTCCTGGCCATTCATTTTGAACTGCCCCTTTATATCACCATCCTGGTTGGCGCACTGTTGGCAGGAGTGGTCGGCATCATTGTCGGAATCCCTTCATTAAGACTGACAGGGGTGTATTTGGCCATTGCCACATTAGGCTTTGGGGAAGTGATTCGCGTATTCTTTATCAATTGGGAGAACGTGACGAAAGGATCGGTCGGACTGACGGGAATCCCCCAATTGGGAAGATCTTTGTTGAACGTTGCGAAAGCGGCGGGGTTGGAACCCGGAGCATTCGGTTTGAGAAATAACCAATTTGTTTATTTGGCTCTTGCCATTTTGTTATTGATCATTGTGTCGGTTCTGTTGTGGTTTGTGATTCGCCAGAAAAATTCGAGAATTGGAAGGGCGTTTGCTTCCATCCAAATGGACGAGAAAGCCGCAGAATCGATGGGAATCAATATCACTTATTATAAAGTGCTGGCTTTTGCCCAGGGTGCTTTTATCGCAGGTCTTGCCGGAGCTCTTTTTGCCCATACCATCGGCTTTATTTCACCTGCCGATTTTTCGTACCATCGGGCAGTGGAAATTTTGATCTTTACGGTATTTGGCGGCAGTGAACTGGTCATCGGTTCCGTTTTTGGAGCGGTGATCTTGACATTGCTTCCTGAATTATTGCGTTCTGTCAGCGACTATCGTTACATTTTGTACGGGATTATGCTTGTGATTTTAATGGCCGTTCGCCCTCAAGGCATTTTGGATGTCCATTTATTACTCCGGATGAGAGGAAAAAGAATGACAAGGGGGACTGGCTGATGGTCCTTGAAGTAAAAAATATCACAAAAAGTTTTGGCGGTATCACCGCATTAAAAAATATCTCTTTTTCCATACAACAAGGTGAAATTTACGGTTTAATCGGACCAAACGGAGCCGGTAAGACGACGATGTTCAATTGCATCACCAATCTGGTGGAACCGACTTCCGGAGAGATTTTTTTTAATGGAGAAAAGATTACGGGGTTGAAGCCTTATAAAATCACCGAGAAAGGTATTTGCAGGACATACCAAAACATCCGTTTGTTTCCTAAACTGACCGCACTGCAAAATGTGATGGTCGGCGGACATTCAAGAGTGAATTCAGGGGTTTTCCGGAGCGTTTTGCGGGTGAAATCACAGAAGAAAGAGGAACAAAGGCTGAAGGAAAAAGCGGAAGAATTGTTGGCGCTCGTCGGGCTGGAACAATGGAAGGATCAATTTGCGGAAAATCTGGCGTACGGTCAGCAAAGAAGGTTGGAGATAGCAAGGGCACTGGCGAGCAATCCAACACTATTATTGCTTGATGAACCGGCGGCCGGCATGAATGAAACCGAGACGGAAAGCCTCTTTGAGCTGATTAAAACCATCCAATCAATGGGCGTTACCGTTCTCATCATTGAACATGATATGTCCCTGGTGATGAGGTTATGCGATCGGATCACTGTTTTAAACTTTGGGGAGAAGTTGGCGGAAGGGAAGCCGGAAGAGATTCAAAATAATGAAGCGGTGATCGAGGCTTACCTCGGCAAAGAGGAGGAAGAGTCGATTGCTTAAGTTGACAAACATCGAAACCTATTATGGACAGATTCAGGCTTTAAAAGGAATCAATCTGGAAGTGGAGGAAGGGAAAATCGTCACCCTTCTTGGAGCGAATGGGGCCGGCAAATCGACGACGATGCGGACGATTGCAGGTCTGTTAAAACCAAAAAAAGGGACGGTGGAATTTTTAGGTCAAAATGTGACGGGATTGAAACCCCATCAACTCCTGAGAAAAGGAATCGCGCTCGTTCCCGAAGGACGCGCGATCTTATCAACAATGACCGTGCTGGAAAATCTTGAAATGGGCGCATATCATCGAAAAGATGGCAATGTAAAAGAGGACATCAAACAGGTGATGAAACGGTTTCCCATTTTGGAGGAACGCCAAACTCAATTGGCAGGCACGTTGTCTGGCGGCCAGCAGCAAATGCTGGCCATCGCCCGCGCATTGCTTTCAAAACCGAAGCTGTTGCTGCTGGATGAACCATCGATGGGGCTTGCTCCCATCATTGTTTCGGAAATCTTTCGCATCATTCAAGAGATTAAAGAGGAAGGAACAACCGTATTAGTGGTGGAACAAAATGCGAAACAAGCGTTGAAAATCGCGGATTATGGTTATGTCATGGAAACCGGAAAAATCATCATGGAAGGTTTCGCAAAAGATTTGCTCAAAGATGAGCGGATCGTTGAAGCGTATTTGGGGAAAAAGAAAACGACGGTATAAAAAATGGAGCTTCTCAAGTCTCAAGGAGAAAGAGAAGCTCCGTCACGTTATTGAAGGATAATCAATTCTTTTGGATATTTTGTCAATACTTCAACGCCGTTTTCCGTCACTACGACATCATCTTCGATACGGACTCCGGCAACTCCGGTTTTATAAATGCCAGGTTCAATTGTAAAGACCATTCCCGGCTTCAATTCCAACTCATTTGTTCCTGTTACGGATGGGAATTCATGAATTGAAATGCCGAGGCCGTGACCCAACCGGTGGGTATAATATTCGCCATATCCTTCCTGTGAAATTATGTCCCGGGAAATTCTGTCCAAATCCATGCAGCGAACGCCGGGTTTTACTGCTTTGATGGATTGTTCGTTCGAACGTTTCACGGTTTCGTAGATTTTCCGTTGTTCTTCCGTAATTTCCCCAAAAGCGACGGTGCGGGTAATGTCGGAACAGTATCCTTCATAGATGACACCTAAATCGAATAAAACGAAATCACCTTTTTGGATTTTCCGGTTGCCTGGCGTACCATGCGGGGATGCCGCCTTTGGTCCGGACAATACAGTCGTTTCAAAAGACATGGAGTATCCTTTTTCCTTGATGGCGCTTTCAATGATTTGGACGATTTCCAGTTCCGTGATCCCTTCTTTGATGGCTTTTACGCCAACATCTATCGCGTAATCCGCAAGCGCGGCAGCTTGTCTTAATTTTTCGAGTTCATCGGCATCTTTGATAACCCGTAATTGATTCATTTGCTCATCGATTGAAACAAAACTTGCATCTTGAATACACGATTGCAGCGATTCATAGCGATCGACTGTGAGATGTTCCTTTTCAATGGCGATCGTTGAAATGTTCTTTGTACGGGATTGGATTTCATTTGCCAATATGTTCCATGGCTGGTCCGTATCGCCATGACCAATCACATCAAATGGCCAACCGGAAGCTTTTGCATCCGGAATTTCCATTTTGGGGCAAATGATAAACGGGTCCATATCCTGAAAGATTGCAATACCGAGTAATCTCTCGTGGGGATTGCTCCGAAAACCGGAAAAATAAAAAACATTATCGGGATTTGTGATAAAAGCCAAATCAATATGCTGATCCTTCAAGTATGACTGGACCTTTTCAATTCTTTTCTTCATGAAAATTTCCTCCAACATTGTGTTAATAAACACGAATTTGAAATATTACAGTATTAGTATAGCAAAAAGAAGGAAAAAAGATGGATATGTAGAAATAATGAAGATGAATTTAATTTATTGGAGGGGGAATCTTAATGGAAATTTCTTACCATGGTCATTCTGTTGTAAAGATCAAAACGAATGGTACCACGATCCTAATCGACCCGTTTATTACCGGAAACCCTTTGACAGATTTAAAAGCGGAAGAAGAAAAACCGGATGTTATTTTGCTTACACACGGTCATAACGATCATGTAGGGGATGCGATCGCCCTTGCAAAGGCGAACAATTCCCAAGTGGTGGCCTTGAATGAGCTTGCCGTATATCTGCAAAAAATAGGCGTGAATGCGCATCCGATGGGCGTTGGAGGGGCGTATCAGTTCCCGTTCGGTAAAGTGAAATATACCCTTGCTTTCCACGGTTCCACTTATGAAACGGAAACGGAAGTCGTCAATGCAGGAAACCCTGGCGGAATCTTGTTCTATGCGGAAGGTTTGACTATTTATCACGCAGGCGACACTGCGTTATTCGGTGATATGAAATTGATTGGCGACCGCAATGACATCGATGTCGCTTTCTTGCCAATCGGGGACAACTTCACAATGGGACCGGAAGACGCGGCATATGCGGTGGAATTGTTGAGACCGAAAACAGTCGTACCAATCCACTACAATACATTCCCGTTAATTAAACAAGATCCTAATGACTTTGCCAAATTGGTGAAAAACAGCAGAGTGCAAATTTTGGAGCCGGGGCAAAAGGTTGAATTGCCTTAAATATCAAAGCGGATGCTAAATCAATAGGACAAGAGAAAGCAGGTTATGGGGAATTTTCTTTTTTGAAAATATCCATGACGGCTTTCTCGATTTTTTTCTATACATAATTGAAAATATGGTACACTATGGGAGTAGAATGAAAGTACGATGAAAACAGGTGATATCGATGTCAACAAAACATGAAAAAATACTGCAATATATCGAGTCACTACCTATTGGCGAAAAAATTTCAGTCCGGCAAATTGCGAAAGAAATGCAGGTAAGCGAAGGCACGGCTTATCGGGCAATCAAAGAAGCGGAAAATCGAAGCTTGGTGAGTTCCATTGAACGTGTCGGAACAATCCGAATTGAAAAGAAAAAGAAAGAAAATATTGAACGCTTGACTTTCGCTGAAATCGTCAATATCGTGGACGGACAAGTGCTCGGTGGAAAAGCGGGGCTGCATAAAACATTGAATAAATTTGTCATTGGCGCAATGCAGCTGGAAGATATGATGCGCTATACCGATCCGGGAAGCCTTTTGATTGTCGGCAACCGTATCAAAGCCCATTACAACGCCTTAAAGACGGGAGCTGCCGTGTTGATCACGGGCGGTTTTGATACGACGGAAGAAAATAAAAGGCTTGCCGATGAATTGGAATTGCCGATCATTTCATCCAGTTATGATACATTTACCGTTGCAACAATGATTAACCGTGCCATTTATGACCAACTCATTAAAAAGGACATCTTGTTGATAGAAGACATTTATGTGAAGTTGGAAGATACGGCGAAACTCACGGTCGGTCAAACGGTGGCCGATTTCCACTCTTTGAATGCCCATACATCCCATGGCGCTTTTCCGGTTGTTGCAAAAAATAATAAATTAGTGGGAATTGTCACTGTGAAGGACGTATTCGGGAAAGACGGGAACGAATTGATTGAAAAAGTCATGACAAAACATCCGATTTCGGTTTCCATGAAAACCAGTGTCGCTTCGGCGGGTCACCGGATGGTTTGGGAAGGAATCGATCTGCTACCGGTGGTGGATGATGACGGATATTTGCAAGGCGTCATCAGCCGCCAGGACGTATTGAAAGCGTTGCAAACATCCCAACACCAACCGCAGCATGGCGAGACCATTGATGATATCGTCAAAGGCGAAATGAAAGTGCTGGGCGAAGAAGAGGTTGTCGTCGAGTTTACGGTGACTCCACAGATGACGAACCAATATGGTGCGGTATCTTATGGTGCCTTTACGACCCTGCTCACGGAAGTGGGATTGATTGCATTGAAAAGAAGAAAACGGGGAGATGCCGTGCTGGAGAATATTGCCACTTATTATATCAAGCCGATTCAGATGGATAGTGTGCTAAAGGTCGTTCCACATATATTGGATATGAGTAGAAAATTCGTGAAAATGGATTTTGATGTTTTTCATGAAGATTCACTCGTTGGGAAAGCGATGGCCACCTTCCAGTTGCTCGATCGTTAAACTGCATAAAAAAAGTTGTCCAAGCACGATTGGACAACTTTTTTCAAAGTTTATTTCTTACAATTACTGTTTGTTTAATTCATATTCCTGTTTGACAAATTTTCCTTCGTGTTTTGCACGTTTCAAATTGAAATAGGATTCCATTAATCCCACGATGACAAAAACTGCCCCGACAATATAACCTAACATTGAATCTTGTACCACGAAGGTGTTCAATCCAAAAAACACGACAAAAAGACCTAAAGCAACGCCTGCTTTTGCTTTATACCATTTTTTTTGGATCGGCAAAGTGGAACGGAATTGTTTCGTTTTATAGTAAAAATAAGCGGCGAATGAAGCAATAATAAGTGTGACCAATAAAGCATTCAGCATTTTCAGAACCTCCTAAACAAACTAAAATTATTGTAACGATTTTTTTAGAAAAATGCTAATATACTAATTAAAATTTTTATCATATTTTGGAGGGTCATAATTTGAAAAGACAAATCATCGACACAATTGAGCAATATGATACCATCATCATTCACAGGCATGTCCGTCCGGATCCGGATGCATACGGTTCCCAAATGGGGTTAAAAGCATTGATCCAAGACAATTATCCAAATAAAAAGGTATATGCTGTTGGCACCCATGATGAATTATTGTCTTATTTGGACCGTCCGGACAATATTCCGGATGAGGTATATAATGGGGCACTTGTCATAGTGACAGATACGGCAAATACAGAAAGAATTGATGATCAACGATTTTCCAAAGGAGACTTTCTTATAAAAATCGATCACCATCCCAATGATGATGCTTACGGCGATTTGTTGTGGGTTGACACCGCTTCCAGTTCCTGCAGTGAAATGATTTATGAATTGTATGAAGAAGGCCGGGTTTATAAAAATTGGAAAATGACAGAACAATCGGCGAGATTCCTTTTTGCGGGAATTGTTGGAGATACGGGCAGATTTTTATTTCCAAGCACCACAACAAGAACCTTTGAAATTGCGGGACAATTGATACAATATTCATTTGACCGCAATGAAATTTTCAATGGCATGTATGAGATGGAAGAGAATTTATTGAAATTGCAAGGATATGTGTATCAAAACTTCACAATGGATGAAAACGGAGCTGCTTTCATCAAGCTTCCGAAAGAACTGTTGAAAGAATTTGATGTCACTGTTTCCGAAACGTCCTCATTGGTGGGCTCCCTCAGCAATATCAAAGGGGTCCGTGCCTGGGCGATTTTCGTTGAAGAAGAAAATGAAATCCGTGTAAGATTGCGTTCCAAAGGGCCAATCATCAACGAGCTTGCAAAAAAATACCATGGAGGCGGACATCCTTTGGCATCCGGTGCGACCGCCTATTCATGGGAAGAAGTGGATCAAGTGATTGCAGACTTGAAACAGCTTTGCAAAGAGTATCAATAAAAGTTGGGAGGGATGCAGATGTCCGTTTATCCGCAAATACGAACAAGTGCAGATTTATTAAAAAGTACGATTCGTATGGAAGAACTCATCCCTTTTTTAGTTGAACAAAAGGCAGAAGCTTGTGCAATCGTCAATTCGAAATTGTACGGGCTTTTGCCTTTTTACCATGGATTAAAAAAGGCAGGGATTCATCCCGTCATTGGCCTGACCGCCAAAATACAATCCGGCCGCATCGTTCTGCCCCTCCTGATTTACGCACGGGACAACATCGGCTATAAAAATCTGTTAAAAATCTCAAGCAGCATTGCCATAAGAGATGATGAACATTTGCCGATCCAGTGGCTAAAAGGCTACTCGGAAGGCATTTGCATCGTCATTCCCGCCATCGATGATGATGGGGTTTGGTTGGAGAATGCCTCCATGATTGAATTGTTGAAGGGGATTTTCCACGGTCGGTTATGGTTGGGGATTTCAAGAATAGGCGGGGAAAAATCCGCATTTGAAAGCGAAGTCCTCCGTTTTAGTGAAACATTACATATTCCGATTCTGGCACTTCATGAATGTTTATATTTAAAGCGGGAAGATGCCTTCAGTTATCGGGTGGCCAGAAGCATCGATCTGGGTGTCAAACTGAGTGAACAATCATCTTTGAAAGAAGAAGGGCACCATTATACCCCAACCCGGGAAGAATGGATGAAATGGTTTCAAGACCGCAAAGAATGGTTGGAAGAAAGCAGAAAGATGCTTCTCGGATGCCAAGTGGAAATTGAGCAGAAAGGACATATCATGCCGAAATATCCTTTGCCGGAAGGACAAAGTGCCGAACAGGTGTTAAAAAGGCTTGCGTTAAAGGGCCTAAAAGAACGCTTAAAAACGGATTCCCCCAATGAAATTTACGTGAACCGATTGAATTATGAACTGGAAATCATATGTTCCATGGGCTTTTCGGATTATTTTTTGATTGTGGCGGATTTTATGAATTATGCCCGCAGACAACATATTTTAACAGGACCTGGAAGGGGTTCGTCCGCAGGCTCCCTGGTCGCTTATTCCCTGTACATCACCCAAGTGGATCCGATCCGATATGGATTGTTGTTTGAGCGGTTCTTGAATCCCGAGCGGGTGACCTTGCCGGATATCGATATAGACTTTCTCGATACGAGAAGGGAAGAAGTCATCGAATATGTGGCAAAAAAATATAGGGAAAAGCATGTGGCACAAATCATCACCTTCGGAACGCTGTCAGCAAAGGCCGTAGCCCGGGATGTTGCAAGAATGTTCAATTTCGAACCGGATACCCTTGAAATGATTTCCCGCTTTATTCCGAATAAGCCGGGCATCACATTGATGGAAGCATATAAGACGAATGAGGCTTTCAGAAATTGGGTCGGAGGGGAAGGAATCCGGAAACGCTGGTTTGAAACGGCGCTGAAATTGGAAGGCTTGCCCCGGAATGCTTCCACCCATGCGGCAGGAGTTGTGTTAAGCCCGGTTCCTTTGGTGGAGGTCGTTCCGATCGAAAAGGGGCATGACGGCATTTTTCTGACCCAATGGCCGATGCAGGAAGTGGAACAAATGGGCCTGCTAAAAATGGACTTTTTGGGATTGCGCAATTTAACGATGATTGAACAAATTCAAAAAATGATTTACTACACCCGAAATCGGCGTATCGATCTCAATGAGATTCCCCTTGATGACAAACAAACCTTTGAACTTTTGCAAAAAGGGGATACGTTGGGGATTTTCCAGCTGGAATCGGAAGGGATGAAAAATGCGCTGAAGGAAATTGTCCCTACCCAATTTTCCGATATTGTCGCGGTGAATGCCTTATACAGACCCGGACCAATGCAGTTTATACCGGTTTATGCGGCAAGAAAAAAGGGGCTTGAGCCTGTTATTATGCCCCATGCGGATTTGGAGCCGATCCTGAAAGAAACGTACGGCATCATTGTGTACCAGGAACAAATCATGCAAATTGCACACATTTTGGCGGGATTCTCCCTGGGACAGGCCGATTTGCTAAGAAGAGCGGTCAGCAAGAAAAAGCGGGAAGTGTTGGAAGAACAAAGAGTCGCTTTCGTCAATGGTGCCATTAACAAAGGATACGGCAAAGAAGTGGCGGAATCGATATATGAACAGATCGTCCGCTTTGCGGATTACGGATTTGCGAAAAGCCACGCAGTAGCTTATAGCATGATTTCCTATCAAATGGCCTACTTAAAAGCCCATTTTCCTTTGGAGTTTTACGCGGTGATGATGACTTTTGCAACGGGAAATCAAGATAAGTTGTTCTCCTTTATTGTGGAAGCGAGAAGCAAGGGCATAAACATTTTGCGTCCATCCCTCCATAAAAGCGGCAGAGTGTTTACCGTGGAAAACGGAAGCATCAGGTTCAGCTTATCAGCCATATCGGGCGTCTCCCAATCCTTTTTGCAAAAATTGATGGAGGTTCGAAAGGAGCAAGGCAAGTTTTCCGACCTGTTCGATTTGGCCGTTGCATTGAGCGGGAAATATTTCACGCGAAAATCCATCGAACCCTTGATCAAAGCGGGGGTGCTCGACGACTTCGGCAAAGACCGGGCAACGCTTCTAGCGACGATTGAAGCGGCGGAAAAACATGCTGGAATCGTCCGGCCGACAGAAGATGAGGATTTATTCACTTCGCAGGCTTCTTTGTTTGGAAAGCCGAAATATATGGAAGTTCCACCGGTTCCCAATAAAATGAAACTCCAATTTGAAAAGGAAGTATTAGGGTTTTATTTGACGGAACACCCGGTTGAAACCGTGCGCAAACGTCTGCATGTCGATACCAACATTCTTCAGTTGAAGCGGGCACCGCAGGACACTTATGTGAAATTTGCCGGAATGGTGGAATCCATTCGTCAACTCCGCACGAAAAACGGAGAATTGATGGCCTTTGTTCAAGTGCAGGATGAGTATGGTTCGATATCCACCACGATTTTTCCGAAACAATATAATGAATGCATGGGTTGGCTGAGAGAAGACCTGCTAGTCTATCTGGAAGGAAAAGTGCAATACCGTTTTAATCAGCCTCAAATTATCATAAAAATAATTAAATTGCTTCAATAACGAGAGAGTTTTTATCAGAAATTACAGAAACTGTGCGTTTTTGCACAGTTTTTTCTTTACAAAGGAGAAAACATTTTGTAAACTGGAACAAAAGTGGTCTGACCACTTTTTGTCGAAATGGTGAACTTCTCTGAACTATCCTTTCCAACGGGATCGGAATAAGGGGTTGTTAAAAAGATTAAAGTGAACATGAATGAGAAACAGGAGAACAAAAAAGTCTTTCTGGAAATTGTCAGCAAATTGAAAGACTTGATTATTAGGGAAAAACTGCAACCGGGTGACAAACTGCCTTCCGAGAGAGTTTTATCAGAGATGCTGGGTGTCGGCAGATCTTCGGTGAGGGAGGCGCTCCGCAGCTTGGAATTGCTGGGCATTATTGAAACCCGGCATGGTGGAGGCACTTTTTTGGCCTCTTCGCAACAATACCGGCTTGTGGAATTATTGGCGACTTTTATTTTGCAAGAAAATCAATCGATACGTGATGTCCATAAAACCCGGGAAATTCATGAAAAAGAAGCGATACGCATCATTTGTGCAAATAAACGGTTAAGGGAACTCCCCGTTTGGGAAAGCTTATTTTTAAAAATTGAATTGGAAACGGAAGTCATTCGGGATCATATTTTGCGCGAATTATTGATCGCCTCTGAAAATCGTTTGGCTTTGCGCATATGGATTCAACTCGCCGCTTATAGCGCAGGTGCATTAAAAAAAGTGACGACGGAGGAAGAAAAACCGATTTTGCAAAGATTGTTGACCTCACTGCGGCTCGGTTATGAAAAAGAAGCTTTAAAAGCATATACCGAATGGCTGGACTATTTATAAAGCTCCGTGAAGAATAAAAATGATTACTAGGGGGAAAAAACGTGGCGATAAAAGATTTGCTATCTTTAAATCGTAAAAAATCGAAAGGGGCCATTTTAAATCCGAAAAAAGAAAGTTCATTTCCGGCGGATTTAATGACAAAATGCCCATCATGCCGAAAAATCTTTTTAACGAAAGAAGTGGAAACGAATTTTAAAGTATGCCCAAACTGCGACCATCATTTTAAAATGACGGCATGGGAACGGATCGACTCTTTTTTGGATGTGGAATCATTTACACCTTTTGATGAACATTTGCGCACGACGAATCCGCTGAATTTCCCTTCTTACATCGAAAAAGTGGAAGCGGATATGAGAAAAACGGGATTGTCCGAAGCGGTTTTAACCGGAAGCGGAACGTTGAAAGGGGAAAATGTGGTTGTAGCGGTGATGGATTCCCATTTCAGAATGGGTTCCATGGGTTCCGTTGTCGGTGAAAAAATTACGCGCGCAATCGAAAAAGCGACGGAAATGCAAGTGCCGTTCATCATCTTCACTGCAAGCGGCGGTGCACGGATGCAGGAAGGCGTCATCTCGTTAATGCAAATGGCAAAGACGAGCGTTGCATTAAAACGGCACAGCGATGAAGGGTTGCTCTTCATTTCCATCATGACGGACCCGACAACCGGTGGAGTGTCAGCAAGCTTTGCATCCCTCGGGGACATCAATATTGCCGAACCTAAAGCGCTCATCGGTTTTGCCGGGAGAAGGGTGATTGAACAAACGGTGAGGGAAAAGTTGCCTGATGATTTCCAAACGGCAGAATTTTTGCTCGCCCATGGCCAACTGGATGCCATTTTCCATCGCAAAGAAATGCGGGATAAAGTGGCGACGATTGTGAAATTGCACAAGAGGGGAGGAGTATCTCATGTCTAAACCTTTATCATTTGAAGAGCCGATCATTAAACTGAGAGAAAAAATAGATGAATTGAGGGAATTGGCCAAAACGGCGAATGTAGACATGTCCGATGAGATCCGGACATTGGAAGAACGGTTGCGCCAATTGGAAATCAAAATTTATTCGAATATGGAACCTTGGAATCGGGTGCAAGTGGCGAGACATCCGGAGCGGCCAACCACCCTTGATTATATTGAGAAAATATTTACAGATTTCATCGAATTGCATGGTGACCGATACTTTTCCGATGATGAAGCGATCGTCGGAGGAATCGCGTCCTTTGAAGGGCAGCCGGTGACCATTATTGGCCATCAGCGCGGAAAAGGAACGAAGGAAAATATTCGCCGGAATTTCGGTATGCCCCATCCGGAAGGGTACCGCAAAGCGCTGCGTTTAATGAAACAAGCAGAAAAATTCAAACGCCCGATTATTTGCTTTATTGATACAAAAGGGGCTTATCCGGGAAAAGCGGCGGAAGAGCGCGGGCAAAGTGAGGCGATCGCCAAAAATTTATTTGAAATGGCCGGACTTAAGGTGCCTGTCATCAGCTTGGTCATTGGTGAAGGGGGAAGCGGCGGAGCTTTGGCATTGGGCGTGACAAACCGCATTTATATGCTGGAAAATTCCACATACTCCGTAATTTCTCCGGAAGGTGCCGCCTCCATATTATGGAAGGATGCAAGCCTTGCAAAACAAGCGGCGGAGGCAATGAAAATCACTGCCCAAGACTTGAAGGAAATGGGCATCATCGATGAAATCATTCCTGAAGTGCCTGGAGGGGCCCACCGCAATCCGGCTGAACAAGCAAACATATTAAAAGAATACTTGAAAAAAGGGCTGGACGAATTGACGGTCATGTCAGAAGAAGAAATTATCCAGGATCGCTATGATAAATTCCGTCAAATTGGGGACTATATTGAAGAAAATGTTCAATAATGTTTTCACCCTTTACAATGACAAAATCCAAATTTATCAGGATTTTGTCATTTTCATTTCCAAGGTTCGTTTATAATGGGAGTATAATAAAGTGATTGAATTTACTTGTTCCAAAGGAAATTTTTTATGATATTGTTAAACTTATTAAAGATTGGAGGGAGAAATATGAAACGGATCGGCGTATTGACGAGCGGCGGCGATGCACCTGGCATGAATGCGGCCATTCGTGCCGTCGTGCGAAAAGCGAACTACCATGATGTTGAGGTTTATGGAATCTATCATGGATACGAAGGCTTTATTCAAGGTAAAATGGAATTGTTGGATCTTGGTTCCGTTGGCGGAATTATTCAACGGGGGGGAACGAAACTTTTTTCATCCCGTTGCCCAAAATTTATGGAAGAAAAATACAGACTGCAGGGGATAGAAAAAATGAAAGAGGCGGGAATCGATGGGCTGATCGTGATCGGGGGAGACGGTTCCTACCGCGGGGCTTATGAATTAACGAAATTGGGCTTTAAATGCATCGGTGTACCTGCAACAATCGATAACGATATTCCGGGCACGGATTTTACCATTGGTTTCGATACGGCGTTAAATACGGTAGTCAATGCGATTGACAAAATCCGTGATACAGCCACAAGCCATGAGAATACCTTCATCATTGAGGTGATGGGAAGAGATGCCGGCGACCTTGCATTATGGTCAGGGCTTGCGGCTGGCGCAGAATCTGTTATTATACCGGAGGAACCCTTTGACTTGGATGATATCATTGCCCGCTTGAAACGGGGAGAAGCGCGCAAGAAAAAACACAGCATCATCATTGTTGCCGAAGGAGTCATGCCTGCCTCCCAACTGGCCGATATGATAAAAGAAAGAACCGGTATTGATATAAGAATTACCGTGTTGGGACATATTCAAAGGGGAGGCTCCCCAACAGCCTTTGACCGGGTCCTTGCGAGCCGGCTGGGCGCTTATGCGGTGGAGTTATTGTTGGAAGGCAAGACTTGCCGTGCAGTGGGTATAAAAAATCAAGAAGTTTATGATTATGATTTACAGGAGATTTTTACAACAAAGCATCAAGCGGATATAAGCTTATATACTTTATCAAAAGAACTTTCAATATAAATATATTTAAAAGATGGAGAGAATGGATATGAGAAAGACAAAAATTGTTTGTACCATTGGACCTGCAAGCGAATCTCCAGAAGTTCTTGAAGAACTGATGAAAGCAGGGATGAATGTAGCGAGATTGAACTTTTCCCATGGCACTCATGAGGAACATGCGATGCGCATTGCGACCATCCGGGATGTCGCCAACCGGTTAAATAAGATTGTCGGCATTTTGCTCGATACAAAAGGTCCGGAAATCCGGACACATGATATGAAAAACGGGGAAGTCCATTTGCAAACGGGACAAGTCATCGATATTTCGATGAAAGAAGTGCTCGGCGATGAAACATGTTTTTCGGTTACGTATGACCAATTGATATATGATGTGGATCAAAACGATATTATTTTATTGGATGACGGACTCATTCAGTTGCGGGTATTGGCGAAAGATTACGAGAAAGGATTAATTCATACAATCGTTGAAAATGCCGGCGTTTTGAAAAATAAAAAAGGTGTAAACGTCCCTGGAGTTTCCATCAAATTGCCTGGAATTACCGAAAAAGATGCGAAGGATATTCTATTCGGCATAGAACAAGGGGTCGATTTTATCGCCGCTTCCTTTGTCCGGACAGCGAAAGATGTGCTGGAAATCCGTGAATTGCTTGAACAAAATGGAGGTGGGCACATCCAAATCATCCCTAAAATCGAAAACCGTGAAGGCGTAGATAATATCGATGAAATTATTGAAGTTTCCGATGGATTGATGGTTGCCCGGGGAGACTTGGGGGTGGAAATTCCGGCAGAAGAAGTTCCGCTTGTTCAGAAAGCATTGATCAAAAAATGCAATCAATTGGGAAAACCCGTTATCACGGCAACCCAAATGCTTGACTCCATGCAGCGGAATCCGCGTCCAACCCGCGCGGAAGCAAGTGACGTCGCCAATGCCATTATGGATGGTACGGATGCGATCATGCTTTCCGGAGAAACGGCTGCGGGATTGTATCCGGTGGAATCGGTAAAAACGATGAACCGTATTGCGGAATTTACGGAAAACTCATTGGACTATCGCACCATCGTCCAAACAAGAAGCCGTGAAAAAGAAACGACAATGACAGAAGCCCTCTCCCAAGCCGTTTCATATACTTCCATCAATCTTGGGGTAAAAGCGGTACTTGCCCCGACAGCAAGCGGCGTTACAGCCAAATTGATCGCAAAATACCGCCCTGGCGTACCGATTATCGCCATTACGGATAGCCAGTCCACTGCGCAAAAATTAACACTGGTTTGGGGAGTATTACCAATTGTAACCCATAAAGCAAAAACAACGGATGAAATTTTGGAACTTGCCGTTGATGAAGCATTGAAACATGGTTATGTGGATCATGGTGATGTCGTGATCATTACAGCGGGCGTTCCAGTCGGCGAATCAGGTACGACAAACTTGATGAAAGTCCATGTGATCGGCGACCTGTTAGCCCGCGGACAAGGCATCGGCAAACAATCGGTCGTAGGCAAAGCGGTTGTTGTGAAAAATGCGGAAGAAGCGCAAGCCTACGATGTGGAAGGAAAAATTCTTGTAACGGTCGGAACGGATCGGGAAATGATGCCGGTGATTGAAAAATGTGTCGGCATCATCACCGAAGAGGGAGGCTTAACAAGCCATGCGGCCGTTGTCGGTCTCAGCTTGGGGATCCCTGTCATCGTGGGTGTGAAAGAAGCAACCTCACTCATCCGGCACGGACAGGAAATTACGATGGATGCGGAAACCGGCGTTATTTATAAAGGACATGCAAGCGTCTTGTAAGCATGATCAAATGAAAGGCTGTTTAAAAAGGAGCATACTTTTTAAACAGCCTCAATTTTCATCATGCGAAAATTTATTGAAACTTTTTTCCTATCTTTTTCGTATTTACTTTATGAGAAAAATGACTCTAATGGAGGGTATCCGTTGAGAAAAATCTTCTTCATCAGTATTTTGTTTGTTTTGTTTGAAATTGCCATGTTTATCATAGTCGGAAATTGGCTGGGTGTTTTAAGCACGTTACTGCTTATTATATTGGCAAGTTTAGTGGGAGTTGTGATTACGAAAAAACAAGGTTTAAAATCCCTTCAAAATCTCCGGGACAGCATTTACCGGGGAGAACCTCCTGGGCATGCGATGGTTGATGCATTTCTCATATTTTTGGGAGGCGTATTATTTATTTTGCCCGGCTTCATCTCTGATATTATCGCCTTTACGATGGTCCTTCCATGGACACGACAGTTGTACAAGCCGATGATCGTGGAATGGATCCGAAGAAAAATGGAAAACAATCAGGTCATCATTATCCAGCGTTAACACTTTGTTTAATTTTTACTGCAATCAATAACAAAAATGGACTCAGTATAATTCCATAGACGCCAAATAACAGAATGGAGGCAGCGCTGATGAAAAATGTGTGGACCGTCCGCAATTGAAAGGTGGACGCCCATAGCAATGATTCAGTCAGCTGCCTTGTAATTTGTATAAAAACATAGAGCAATAGCAATGCAAAACATAGAAACTTTTCTCCTGTTACAAAAAAGTAGATGGCGATCGGAATCAGAAATAAACCGATTCCGAAAAACGGCAGGACATCTGCAAAAGAAATCAAAAAGGCTTTGTTCACCGGTTTCTCAAATTGCAGCAATGCAAGTCCAATGCTGAGAAGAAAAAAAGTGATGATAAACAACTGGAAATTGACGTACAAGAAATAGCTGAATAGATTTGTAGCTTTTGTGAAATACTGTTTCCAACTGCTGCGATATGATTTCGGAACATAGATGAAAAACCAGTACCGGTCCCTTTTTGATTCAAACAGGGAAAAGTAGAAAGCTACCAGAAAAACAAAAATTTCAAATACATATTGAAAGATGTTCTGCAAATAGCCTGCCATGCCCATGATTGCCGTATCGATGTATGTCAGCGACTCGTTAAAGATATTTTCCAAAAGGAAAACATATTTGGAGTCAAAAAATTGTAGATCTTCCACTTGTTTTTTCACTTCAGGATAAATGGAGATAATGCTTTGAATTGTAATATAAAAGAAGGAATAAAATGATATGAAAATTAATATAGATATAATGATGGCAATTATAATATAAGGTAGTTTCAATCGCTGATTGCAAAAGTGAATAATGGGATATAATAAATATGCACAGAATATGGCCAACGAGATTGGCAATATGAGCCAAAGCAAAGCAAAATATAATATGAGGGCCAAAAATTGGACAATATTTTTGTTGTAATAGACAGAAAATTTATTCAATTGCAATTATCATCACCCCTGAATCCAGTGAATATAATCTCGTTGAAGAACAAAAATTCTCGAAAACGCAGATTTTTTATTCGGTTTACTTTTTTTTCTTTATTTTTGAAAAATTATTCACAAAGACGTCAAAATTTATTATAATATTCGTTGTAAGCGATTTAATAATAGGTTCATTTTGAGCGAAACGACCGTAAGTGTCATAAAAGAAAAAGAAAGCACTTACAATTAGAATTTGCATTCATTAAATATTTTAGAGAGGGAGCGATTTTTTATGACAGCAACACGCGGTTTAGAAGGTATTATTGCTGCTGAATCCAAAATTAGTTCAATAATCGATGATACACTTACATATGTAGGTTACAGCATCGATGACTTAGCGGAAAACTCTTCATTCGAAGAAGTTATTTATCTGTTATGGCACCAACGTCTACCAAAGAAAGAAGAGTTGGAAGAACTTAAACAACAACTTGCTGAAAATGCGGAAATTCCTCAACAAGTGATCGATTTATTCAAAGCGATGCCTATTGACAAAGTGCATCCAATGGCAGCATTGCGTACTGCTGTTTCTTTATTGAGCGCATATGATGACGAAGCTGATGTAATGAGCGATGAAGCAAACTACAGAAAAGCAATCCGCATCCAAGCTAAAATTGGTACAATCGTAGCTGCATTCTCTCGCATCCGCAGAGGTTTAGAGCCAGTTGCTCCAAAACTTGAATTAGGATATGCAGCAAACTTCTTATATATGTTGCATGGCAAAGAGCCAGATCCAATCGAAATCGAAGCTTTCAACAAAGCATTAGTATTGCATGCAGACCATGAATTGAACGCTTCTACATTCACTGCACGCGTTTGTGTAGCCACACTTTCCGATGTATATTCCGGAATCACTGCTGCAATCGGCGCATTAAAAGGGCCGCTTCACGGTGGAGCTAACGAACAAGTAATGAAAATGTTGACTGAAATCGGTTCAATCGAAAATGTAGAACCTTATATCATGAATAAATTAAACAACAAAGAAAAAATCATGGGCTTTGGTCACCGCGTATACCGCAAAGGAGACCCACGCGCGAAACATTTACGCGTTATGAGCGAAAAATTGACAAACCTAAAAGGCAAACCGGAATTATATGAAATGTCAGTGAAAATTCATGACATCGTTGTAGGTCAAAAAGGACTTCCAGCAAACGTTGACTTCTTCTCTGCATCAGTGTATGATTCACTTGATATCGAGCATGACCTATTCACACCAATCTTTGCAGTATCCCGTACATCAGGATGGCTTGCTCACATCCTTGAACAATATGCAAATAACCGCTTGATTCGTCCTCGTGCTGAATACGTGGGTCCAAAACATCAACAATATGTTCCAATCGAAGAAAGATAATTTTTAAATTGGAATGAAAAATTTTTAGAAAATATGCTAAAATACACTAGGACTGTGTTAGATCTAACACAGTCCTAGACTTATGAATATAGGAGGCAACATACATGACTAACGGTAAAATTGTGGTAGAAAATGGTAAATTAATTGTACCTAATAATCCAATCATTCCTTTCATCGAAGGAGACGGTACAGGTCCGGATATTTGGGCTGCTGCTGTTCGTGTGTTCGATGCGGCTGTAGAAAAAGCTTATAACGGAGAAAGAAAAATTCAATGGTTAGAAGTTCTTGCCGGTGAAAAAGCCTACAATCAAACTGGCGAATGGTTACCTCAAGAAACTTTAGATAAAATCAACGAATATTTAATCGCAATCAAAGGTCCTCTTACAACTCCAGTAGGTGGGGGAATTCGTTCTCTAAACGTAGCATTGCGCCAAGAATTAGACTTGTACGTATGCTTACGCCCTGTACGTTACTTCGACGGTGTTCCATCTCCTGTAAAACATCCTGAACATGTAGATATGGTCATTTTCCGTGAAAATACAGAAGACATCTATGCAGGTATTGAATACGAAGCACAATCTGAAGAAGCGAAAAAATTAATCAAATTTTTACAAGATGAATTCGGCGTTAAGAAAATCCGCTTCCCAGAAACTTCCGCAATCGGTATCAAACCGGTTTCCATCGAAGGTTCTGAACGCTTAATCCGCGCTGCAATCGAATATGCAATCCGCGAAGGCCGCAAATCTGTAACTTTAGTGCATAAAGGTAACATCATGAAATTCACTGAAGGCGGCTTCAAAAAATGGGGTTATGCATTAGCTGAACGCGAATTCGGCGATAAAGTATTCACATGGGATCAATATGACCGCATCAAAGCGGAAAAAGGTGTGGAAGCTGCCAACGAAGCGCAAGCTGAAGCAGAAGCAGCCGGCAAAATCATCGTTAAAGACACAATCGCTGATATCTTCTTACAACAAGTATTAACTCGTCCAAAAGAATTCGATGTAGTGGCTACAATGAACTTAAACGGTGACTACATTTCCGACGCATTGGCTGCACAAGTCGGCGGTATCGGTATCGCTCCAGGAGCAAACATCAACTATGTAACTGGCCATGCGATCTTCGAAGCAACTCACGGTACTGCTCCTAAATATGCAGGTTTAGATAAAGTGAACCCATCTTCAGTAATCCTTTCTGGTGTATTAATGTTTGAACACCTTGGATGGAAAGAAGCTGCTGACTTAATTACTAAATCCATCGAAAAAACAATCGCTTCTAAAGTCGTAACATACGACTTCGCACGTTTGATGGAAGGTGCGACAGAAGTGAAATGTTCTGAATTCGCAGATGCACTAATTAAAAATCTTTAATTTATAAATGAAAAAGTTCATAAAAGTTTGAAGGATTTTCCAAAGCTTTTGTTGAATTCCAATAAACAAAGGGCCGTCTCAAGCGTTAAATTGGGACGACCCTTTTTGTATATACTTATATATAGAATTTATTTTGAATTGGGGGTAGTACATATGTCTTTGAAAAGAAAGAAAATTTCAGTGATTGGTGCAGGTTTTACAGGTTCAACCACCGCTTTTTTGTTGGCCCAAAAGGAATTGGGCGATGTGGTTTTGGTTGATATTCCTGAGGCTGAAAATCCAACGAAAGGCAAAGCTTTGGACATGTGGGAAGCGGCGCCGATTCAAGGCTTTGATTCATATGTCACCGGTACGTCAGATTATAAAGATACCGCTGATTCGGACTTGGTCATCATTACGGCAGGGGTTGCAAGAAAACCGGGAATGAGCCGGGATGATTTGGTTCAAATCAATCAAAAAGTCGTCAAATCTGTCACAAAAGAGATTATGAAACACTCATCAAATCCGACAATCATTGTATTAACGAATCCGGTCGATGCGATGACGTATGTTGCTTATAAAGAATCCGGCCTTCCGAAAAATAAAGTGCTGGGGCAATCGGGGGTATTGGATACAGCAAGATTTCGCGCTTTCGTCGCAGAGGAATTGAATGTATCCGTCAAAGATGTCTCCGGATTTGTATTAGGAGGGCACGGAGATACAATGGTTCCACTCACCCGCTATTCTTACGTCGGAGGGATTCCGGTTGAAACATTGATTCCAAAAGACCGGCTGGAACAAATTGTTCAAAGGACACGTGTCGGTGGCGGTGAAATTGTCAACTTATTGGGTAACGGTTCCGCCTATTACGCTCCCGCCGCGGCATTGGTGGAAATGGCGGAGGCCATCATCAAGGATCAGCGCCGCATTTTGCCTGCTGTTGCTTATTTGGAAGGAGAGTATGGTTTCGAGGGCATTTATTTGGGTGTGCCAACTCTGCTCGGCGCGAACGGGGTTGAGAAGATATTTGAATTGGATTTGACGGAAGATGAAAAAGCGGCGTTGAAAAAATCCGCCGAGTCGGTAAAAAGCCTCATGAGTGCCTTAAATTGATTCCTCTCTTTTATTGTGGCTATTTTCTGAAAAAATTGATACTATGAAATTGACGTCATTAATTTAGGAGGAATCATTCAATTGTTAAAAGGCACTAGAACCAAAATTGGCAAAAAAATCGATGAGATTGCAGTTGGCGAGAGGGTTCACTTGATAGAAACAATTGAAGACAAAGATTTACTTTTGTACTTGGGTTTGACAAATGACAATAATCCTTTGTATATCCAACACGACTACGCGAAAGAAACAGCTTTCAAAAAACCGATTGTCCCACCGATCATGTTGAATGGGATTGTGACAAGCGCGATTTCCAAGTATTTGCCCGGTCCAGGTTCGCATATTCGGGAGCAAAATTTAATATATTTAGAACCGGTATACCATTATGAAACCATCGAAATTTTATTGGAAGTTCAACATATCGATTATGAAAATAATTTAGTGAATATTCAAATCAATGGGATGAATAAAAACCACCAACATGTCATGCGAGGATTGGTAAAAGTAATGCCTCCAATAAAGTGAACAAATGATTGATTTGAAATGGGGGTTTCAAATCAAATAACAATCATGGAGGAAAAAATGACATCAAACAAGACAATTTTAGTTGTAGAAGATGAAGCATCCATTGCCACTTTGCTGAAATATAATTTGGAACGCGCCGGGTATGAAGTCCTGACAGCAAATGACGGGAAGGAAGGGTTTGAAAAAGCGCTCGATGAATCACCTGATTTGATCCTGTTGGATTTAATGTTGCCCTCGATGGACGGGATGGAAATTTGCAAAGAATTGAGAAGCCTGAAGAAAAATATTCCCATCATTATGTTGACGGCCCGCGGAGATGAATTTGACAAAGTGTTGGGACTGGAGTTGGGGGCGGATGACTATATGACAAAGCCGTTCAGTCCCAGAGAAGTCGTTGCACGGGTCAAAGCGGTTTTACGCCGGTTCCAGTCCGTCCAACCGGAACAGGAAAAGAAGAAGCATTATCAATTTGGAAAACTGGAAGTGTATCCTGAACGCTTTGAGGCTTTCTTAGACAACACGCCCCTTGATTTTACACCGAAGGAATTTGAATTGCTGGTGTATTTGATAGAAAACAAAAACCGGGTCTTAACCCGGGAACAATTGTTAAGCGCCGTATGGAATTACGATTTTGTCGGGGATACCCGGATCGTTGATGTGCATATCAGTCATTTGCGGGATAAGATCGAAGAAAATAGCCGGAAGCCGCGGTTTATCAAAACGATAAGAGGGATCGGTTATAAATTTGAGGAGCCTAAGCTATGAAATCACGAAATAATCGATTGTTTTTCATCTTCATTGCGCTGACTGGTTCTGTAATAGCTGTCCTTGGTATTGTACTGGGTCAGCTATTTCCTTTCTATATGGAAAGTTTTTTTTTAAAAAATGACATTCCTTTCACAGAGCAGCAAATTGAACAGCTCAAATACCAGTTGGCTTTTATTTTGGCGATTTTGCTGGTGTTTTCTTTTTTATTGATTGCTTATATTGCCAACCGGCTAATCAAGGAACTGCTGGATCCGATCGAGGATATTATTCATACTGCACGGGAATTGATCAAAGGAAATTATCGGGCAAGGGCTTATGCAAGCGGCACGGCAACCATAACCGAACTGAGAAAATCCATCAATATGCTTGCGCGCAATCTTCAGGAAATCGAAAAGATGAGAAAAGTGGAAAACGAGCGGCTGAAAACGTTGATTGAAAACATGGGGAGCGCCATTATGATGATTGACAGGGAAGGGACGGTTTCCATCGCCAATGCACAGTTTTTGGACGAATTTCAATTATCCTTGAATGAAGTGAAAGGCAGAAACTTTTTGACCCTTGATTTGCCAAAGGAGTTGGAATTATTTATTGACCATGTGTTTTTGACGGAGCTGCCTTATCGGAAACAGATTGAAATTGAAAGGAATAACGAAAAAATTTATAAACAGGTGTATGGGGCACCCGTGGTCGGCGAGCATGGGCGTTGGCTCGGAATTGTCATTGTCATGCATGATATCACTGAACTGATCCGTTTGGAGCAGATACGGAAAGATTTTGTTGCGAATGTATCCCACGAACTCCGGACACCGATCACTTCGATTAAAGGGTTTTCGGAAACGTTGTTGGATGGGGCTTTTGAAGATGAAAAAATGCTGTTGTCCTTTTTGGAAATCATATATCAAGAAAGCTACCGTCTCCAAATGTTGATCCAGGATTTATTGGAATTATCAAAAATTGAACAGCACGGTTTTATGGTGCAGTTGGCTCCGACCAGTCTGAAAGATGTGTTGATTCGGGCAGTGGAAGTCACAAGCCCGAAAATGGATGAAAAAAATATGGAATTTGATGTTGATATACAGCGGGATGTGAAAGTGCTCGGCGATGAAAACCGATTGATTCAAATTTTTACAAATTTGATCATGAACAGCATTACCTATTCCCCAAATGATACAGCCATTACTTTGCGCATTAAAGAAGATGAAAAATATGGGATCGTTGAAGTGGAAGATGAAGGGATAGGGATCGAGAAAAGTGAAATCCCACGCATCTTTGAACGGTTTTACCGGGTGGATAAAGCGCGGAGCAGAAATTCCGGTGGTACCGGATTGGGGCTTGCGATTGTGAAGCATTTGGTGGAAGCGCACCGGGGAAAAATCGAAGTGGAAAGCGAAGTGGGCAAAGGAACTTGTATGCGGGTATTTATTCCTCTATACAAAGAAAATTAACAATCTCTTTACAATCATGATACGAAATCTTCATACTCGACGTGTAGAGTTTGAATCGAAACCCCCTTTTCAAATCGTCATTTTGTGATTTGAAAGTTGATCAAAAAAGCCGTCTGTCCAGGCGGCTTTTTTTCTTTGTGCGCCCGGCATGTACATGAACTATAGGGTGTAAGTCCCGAACCCCGAAGACAGAAGTAGAGGTTAGCTCAACGAAGGGTGTCCGTGGTGA
>JGI25330J36431_1000066_pt1 | contig 42580 bp, 39 predicted proteins | sample HigsolmetaAR205D_FD_36431 | JGI IMG/M metagenome (IMG submission 36431) | reverse complement strand
TCAACTGACCAAAAATAATGGAGAGAAATGGAAAAAGGAGAATTTGAGTTGGCTCAAATTCTCCTTTTTCCTATTTTGAAGCTAGTTTTGTCCCAGCCTCATTTTTGTTCCATATATCACTGAATGCCGGACACTTCCTTTTCTTTTTTAAAAATGCCGTATAGGAAGTCTACGACATGATAATCTGTAGGTTTATGTCTTTCGAACACTGCATCCCGCACCATTTTTAACACTTCATCTTCCGCATGGATAATTTCCCCCCACTTGCGGGCACTCCGTTGAACCATGCCGGCACGGGGAGCGCGGATTTTTTCATATTTTTTAAACGCTTCTTCATACGTATCGCATTCAATCAGTTTTTCTCTTAGGCACCAAGCATCTTCAAGCGCTTGAACGCCGCCTTGTGCAAGATATTGCAACATCGCATGAGCCGCATCTCCAAGCAATGTTATATTGCCTTTTGACCAAGTGTCAATCGGTTCCCGGTCAAACATCTGCCATTTGAACTGGCGATTGATGAATTTTAATAAATAATGTGCATCCGGATGTGCCCCTTCAAAGCGGCGGAATAATTCTTCCGGCGTTCCCCAATCTTCCACGGATGTATCGTAAGATTTGAAAACCACTACCAGATTGAATAATTCTCCGCGGCGGATTGGATATTGCACCAAGTGAAGATTTGGACCAATCCACATAATCACATCATCCAACGTCACTTGATCTTTCACTTCTTCGATCGGAATCGTTCCACGATACGCCACATACTCCGAGTTCACCGGGGCATCGTCAACAAATAATTTGCGAAGATTCGATTTTACCCCATCCGCACCAATAACGGCATCCGCTGAATATCTGTCGCCTTTCTCAGAAATGATTGTAACAGTGCCATTTTCTTGTTCCGCAGTTTGAATTCTTGAGTTTGTGAAAAATTTGATGTTTTTCCGTTTTTGACATGCTTCAAAGAGCACACGGTGCAAATCGGAACGGTGCATTACGATATAAGGTTGGCCAAACTCTTTTTGGAATCCCTCTCCCAAATCAAGGGATGCCACTTCTTTTCCTGAATAAATATCCTTTAATACTAATCTTTTTGGCAATACGGCATATTTTAATATTTCTTCCTTTACCCCGAAGCGATCCAACACTTCAAGTGCATTCGGCGCCAATTGCAGACCTGCCCCCACTTCTCCAAATTCCGGCGCCTGTTCAAATACCGCAACAGATTTCCCCGCATCATTTGCAGCTAAAGCAGCGGCTAATCCCCCGATTCCACCGCCTACTACAATCACATCACTAATTTTTGACATAAAAAACTCCACCCCTTTGTTTGAATCAATCGTTCCATTTTTAGAGAACAGCGTTCTCTTTAAGAAAACTTTATAATACAATTCTAATATCCGTCAATATTTAAATCGAAAAATTCTAAAATTTCTTTCTAAATCAATTATTTGCTATAATATCGGACATCAGATGTAGTTGGAGGAATATTATGTCAAAAGAAAACAAGATTCAATCATTAGAAATCGGTTTAAACATTTTAGAAATCATCGCAACCCATAATAAGCCATTGAAATTTTCAGAAATACAAAACATCACATCAATGACCAAAAGCAATTTGCACAAATATTTGACAACCTTGCATGAATTCGGGGCGATTCAGCGAAATCCCGACAATACTTATTCTTTGGGACATAAATTGATTCAATTGGGGAATCTTGCCCAGGGACAAACTTCAATCGTGGAAGTGGTGATTCCGTATTTGAAAAAAATCAGCGAGAAAACCGGTCTTACCGCCCTACTTGCGGTGCCATCCGTCGGCGGTCCTCTGGTTTCCTATATTTCAGACGCATTATATGGAATTAACATCGGTGCGCAAATTGGAACAAACTTGCCTTTACATTCATCTACCGGAGTCATTTTTGCTTCCTTCCATAATGAACTGGTCAAAAAATGGCTTGATTCCGAAATGGAAAAATTGAATGAAGCACAATTAAAAGAACTGCAAAAAGAATTCGAAACGGCAAGAAAAACTTATTTTGTCTCAAAAATTGAACCATTAGTAACCCATGTATCTTCCTTCAGCGTCCCAATTTTAAATTTTGAAAAGGAATTACTGGGGGCAATCACCATTGTCGGCTATACGCAAACTATTCCCACTTCATCGGATCATCCGGTCAGCCGATACATTATCAACATCAGCAAGGAAATTTCCTCTCAATACGGTTTTTCCGAATCCGTTTCAAGTGAATAACCTTAAAAATCTTTTCCCGCCTGCTTTTAAAGGTGGGAGTTTTTTATTTCTACATGGATATTTCTGAAAACAAAAAATATTGACAACATTTTTACAAGAGATTAATATTTTTATATAAATAGTGAACTTGATTCTCTATAATTATAATTAGGAGGACAATTAATGAAATTAGTCAATTTTACAGCAGACGGACACATCCGCGCCGGTGCAATTGTAAACAATCAAGTGATCGATTTAAACTGCGCTTACCAGGCTCAGCTTAAAGCACAAGGCAAATACCGTTATCAAGAAATTGCCCATGCATATGTACCTGCCATAACAGATGAACTGTTCCAGGGTGGAAAAGAATCATTGGTACTTGCACAAGGAGCCATCGATTTCATTTTGGAAAACCCTGATTATTCCGATAAAAAAGCGGTTTACCACCGCAGTGAAGTGAAAATTGAAGCACCTGTTCAAAAACCTGGAAAGATCATTTGTGTAGGCCACAACTTTCGTAAACATATTCAAGAAATGGGCCGAGAAATTCCAACCCATCCAGTCATTTTTGCAAAATTTGCCAACACGATTATCGGTCCGGAAGATGACATTCCATACTATCCTATTTCTGAACAGCTGGATTATGAGATGGAATTCGCTTTCGTCATTGGTAAACAAGCACGGAATGTTTCTGAAGAAGATGCGCTCGATTATGTGGCAGGATATACCATTGCCAACGACGTCACATATCGCGATATTCAACGCCGCACCCTTCAATGGCTGCAAGGAAAAACAGTGGACGGCTCTTTACCGTTGGGGCCTCACTTAGTGACTGCGGATGAAATCGGCGATCCGGCTGGACTTGAAATGGTCTTAAAAGTAAACGGTGAAGTGAGACAATCTACCAATACCGATGACTTTGTATTTAATGTTCCAAAACTGGTTTCCTTCTTATCCGGCTTATTGACTCTTGAGCCAGGCGATCTTATATTGACAGGTACCCCTGGAGGCGTCGGTTTTGCCATGAACCCTCCTCAATTCTTAAAAGACGGAGATGTTGTCACAATCGAAATCGAGAAGATTGGAGTACTTGAAAATAAAGTGAAAGCTGTCAAACAACCGGCAAACGTTTAATGCCAGCCATTTGGTATAAGCAGCTTATCGGCTGCTCCCTTTAAAAAATAATTGGAAAAGGAGAATGACCATGGGTGAAGTAAGTCAAGAAATGAAAGAATTTATGAAAAGTTCCATTGTAACCGATTTCACGAGAGACATTCAGCAGTATCATCTTGGGCCACTTTGGGAAGCGATTCCAGAAATCATGCATCACACACCGACTCCGCAAGCGGAAGCTTATCTTTGGAGCAGTGAATTGATTGAGAAGAAAATGGCGGAAGCTACCCAAATTTTTACACCTGAACGCGGTGGTGAACGCCGGGCAATCTATTTCCAAAATCCTGGTTTGACCTATCGCAAACCTTGGGGGTGGGCATCCACAACCCAAACAATCTATGTAGCTGTCCAAAGCTTGCTGCCTGGTGAAAAGGCGCCATCCCACCGCCACTCTCAAAACGCCATGCGCTTTATTTCAAAAGGTTCTGGTGCATACACAATTGTCCAAGGACAACGGGTATTCATGGAGGAAGGAGATTTCCTCATCACTCCGAAAGGTTTATGGCATGGCCATGAACATGTTGGCACCGAGCCAATGTTATGGATGGATGCATTAGACATTCCAACCGTATTTGCGATTGGCGGTACATTCTTTGACCCATACGAAGATACAGAAGACGGTTTACAACGTCCGGAAGTGCCGGACAACTTCAGCGAAAAACGTTACCAAGGCGGCATGGTTCGCCCATTGGGAGATGGCAAATATACAATTGCACCACTGGCAAACTTCAAATGGCAGCGAACAGTCGATGCCATCAAAGGATTAATGGAATTCGATCCGGATCCAAACCACGGTTATGCAGTGGAATACATTAATCCATCCACTGGCAAATCGGCTAACCCTACTCTTGGTACCCGAATGCAATTTTTGCCGAAAGGTTTCCATACAAAAGCGTTGCGTCATACACATTCAACGGTTTATAACGTGCACAAAGGTTCCGGTTATTCGGTGATCAACGGTGTGCGCTTCGACTGGAAACAAGGCGACTATTTTGTAGTACCGAACTGGGCTTGGTATGAACATGTGGCATCCGAGGACTCTTACCTGTTCTCTGTCAACGACTTGCCGATTATGGAACGCTTCGACCTGGAAGTTGAACAAAAATATGAATCTAATAACGGATTCCAAGAAATCACCGGAGAATTTAAAGCGGCATTCAGATGATGAAACAAATAAGAGCAGAATCTCCAAATGGGATTCTGCTCTTTTATCTCATTTTTTTCTAATAAGTTTTCAATTTTTCTAAGTTGGAAATGTGAAAAATATTGACACTATTGTGACAAATTTATATTATTAGTGTATCAAGTTCACTATTAATAGACGTTAATTTCGTAAACGAAATTTTCTATTTAAGGACAATGATTTTACGATTGGTTTACTTAAAAAATTGAATATGTTGTCAAAGACTATCATGTAATATTGATAGATTGATTTTATTGCAAATAGTCTTTTACATATTATTTTTTATTCAAACAAGGGGGATTTTTATGAGTTTTAAAAAATTATTTTTTTCTTTTCTTATTGGGGGATTAGTTCTTGCATTAGCTGCATGCGGAAGCAACGACTCTTCCGAATCCAACGGAAATGCGGGGGCTGAGGGGGAAACCCGCGTATTTAAGATTGCTCACGTTGTGCAGGAAAATCACGTCTGGAACGTAACAGCCGAGAAATTTGGTGAAGAATTAAGAAAACTTTCGGATGGACGTTTTGATATTGAAATTCACCCTGCTTCAACATTGGGAACGGAAGCGGATATGGTGCAACAATTAGAAACCGGTGCCATTGACTTTGGCTTTATGACAAACGCTTACATGAGCACCCGTCAAGATTCATTGAATGCCTGGTTTATGCCTTATTTATTCTCAAGTATAGAGGAAGCTATAGCACTGCGGGAATCTGAACCGGCAAAACAAATGCTGGAGGAATTGAATTCCCAGGGTCTGGTGGGTCTGGACTTTATGTTTGCCGGAAACCGACATGTTTTGATGACGGATGGCTTTGCGAAATCTCCTGCAGATTTGAAAGGGAAAAAGATCCGAATTATCGGTAGCCCTGCCATGCAATCTTACTGGGAAAAAGTTGGTGCTGGACCGACAGCAATGCCGCTGAGTGAAGTTTATACTTCTTTACAAACAGGCGTAATCGATGGCATTGATATCGATTTGGATGCTCTAGTCACTGAGAAATATTATGAAGTGGCTAAATATTTAACCTTAACAAACCAAATGACATTCCCTACTGTCATCGTAATGAGTAAACAAGTTTATGATTCATTATCACCGGAAGATCAAGAGATGATCCGTACAGCATTGAAAAATGCGGTTGACTGGGGAGTGCAAGAAGCCATTAAACGTGAAGAATCCAATTTGCAAACATTAAAAGACGCCGGTGTTGAAGTATTGGAAAATATTGATACTTCTGCCTTCCAGACAGTAACAGATGAAGTTCGAAATGAATTTTCCGAGAAATCAGATATTATCAAAGCATTTATTGAAGAGGCTGAAAGCAATAAATAGTTTTTTGAGTCGGGGACTTTCTAACTTATAAATGAAGGATAAGTGGAACAAGTCCCCTTTTTTTGGATTACCAATGAATCTTGTAATAGATAGAGGGTGTTCTTTTGAAAGTTATTAACAAAATCAGCGATGTCGTTTATTTCATTGAGAAAGTGTTGGCATTTACTCTTGCGATGACATTGTTAATATCGATGGTTGGAGGATTTTTCTTCCGTTATGTGTTGAAAAGCCCTTTATTATGGTCAGATGAGTTGGCCATCTTCTGCTTGATCTGGATTACATTCATTGGCGGAAGCATGGTTTTGAAAGAAAAAAGCTCACCTTCCATCACGTTATTCATTGATGCGGTTTCGAAAACGTATAAAAAATATTTGACGATCATCAGCAACCTCATCTTATTAATCTTTGTTGCCTATGTTCTCTACTTGGCAATGGATTGGATTATGAAACCGAATATTTTCATTCAAAAATCAACAGCTTTAAATTGGCCTAAAATCTATTTTTACTTAAGTATCCCAATTTCCTTTGCCTTTTCGACGATCCATGTCATCAATAACACAATCCAGACCTTTAAGGGAGAAGATGGGGGTGCCTTACATTGATCATTGCGCTCATTGCTTTTGCTGTATTGCTATTGTTGGGCGTCCCAATTGCCTATGTTCTTGGAATTACAACTGTCATCTATATTTTCACCACAGATAATTTGACATTATTAATCACAGTCCCTCAACGGCTGTATTCCGGAATGGAAAACTACGGACTACTTGCAATTCCCCTTTTCATGCTCGCCGGGGAATTGATGAACTTCGGCGGGATTACAAAAAGGCTAGTGAATTTTGCGAAACAGTTCATTGGGCATTTTCGAGGCGGACTCGCATATGTAAACGTGGCCGCCAACATGATGCTGGCGGCCATTATCGGTTCCGCAACAGCTCAAATTGCCATGATGAGCCGGACAATGGTGCCTGAAATGGAGAAGTCGGGCTACAGCAGATCTTTCAGTACTGCGACAACAGCTGCAGCTGGGCTTCTTGGGCCAATCATCCCGCCAAGTATGCTCTTTATTATTTATGGAGTCAGTTCTGGAGCTTCCATTGCGGATATGTTCAAGGCGGGGGTAATACCTGGAATCTTGTTGGGCCTCTCCTTCATCGTCATTATTGCCTTCATTGGTTTGAAAGAAAGTTGGCCCAAAGAAAAGCGGGCATCGATTGGGGAAATGTTTCGCTCCTTTTTAAGTGTACTGCCGGCGCTTTCCGTTCCGCTTATTATCATCGTCGGCATTTTAAGCGGTGCCTTTACGGCAACAGAATCTGCAGCCGTTGCAAGTTTCGTTGCGCTGCTGGTGGGTCTGTTCTTTTATCGGGAACTTAAGCTTAGACAAATTCCAAGAATTTTAATTAACACCGTTTCCACAACGGCAGTCATTACGATTTTGATTGCCATGGCCAATATTTTTGGATGGATGCTGGCTTTTGAACGGGTACCGCAACTCATTGCCGAATGGATGGTTTCCATTTCGGACAGTACGGTGATATTTTTAATGCTCGTGAACATTTTCCTTTTGATTCTGGGAATGTTTATGGATGGTATTGCCGCATTGATTATTTTGGTTCCAATTTTTATGCCTTTGCTTCCATTGTATAATGTGGATCCGATTCATTTTGGAATCATCATTTGCATCAACTTGACCATTGGTATCTTAACGCCCCCGGTCGGTTCCGGATTATTCATTGCCTCTTCCATTACAAAAGTGCCGATTGGCGAGTTGGTCAGATCTCTATGGCCGTTTTTAGTCACTTCCGTTGTGGTCTTGTTGATTCTGACCTATATACCTTCCCTCACTCTATGGTTGCCTCATGCAACAAAATAAAAAAAGGAAAAGCGGTTGGGAAAGAGTTTTCCCTCCGATTTTTCTTTATTTTTGAAAAATCCTTTATAGAAAAGATTGCACATGATGGATACTCTTTGGCCATTCCAAATCTCTCTGTCAACATCAAACCATTCATGGACTCTTACCCCATCCTGGTTTGAAATTCAAAGCACTCAAAAAAGGGGATCCGGAAAGCCAAATACTTTCCGGATCCCCTATAATTTTTGTCAACTTTCCTTCGCTCCTCCTGCTTTCCGCCATTTTTTTGTGACGGAAGCGTCACCGACATCCGCAAAAAGCCTTTCGGAGCGTCCCCTTCTTTTTTAGCCCATGCATTCATGCATTTATTGATCGAGTTTCAATTGTTTCAATGCTTCCGCAAGCGCATTATTCGAAAAGGTTTCATTTTCTTTCTTCAAATATTTTTGGAGCGTCCGCTTGTCCACTTTTCCGCTTGTTTGATGCTTCCGCTTTTCTTGGAATGTGGACCATTTTTCACGGAATCCGCATTGACAAACGAGAATTTTCCCTTCCCCTTCTCCGTGCAATTCCATCTTCTTATGGCAATTTGGACAGCGGATATTCGTGAATTGGGAGACGGTTTTCCGATAGCCGCATTCCCGGTCTTGGCAAACGAGCATTTTCCCTTTCTTCCCGTTCACTTCGAGCATCCATTTTCCGCATTCCGGGCAAGTTTTGGATGAAAGGTTTTCGTGTTTATATTTTTTATCGCTCGTTTTGATTTCTCGGACAATTTCTTTTGTATACTGTTTCATTTCGTTGATGAACGCTTCTTTTTTCAGTTTGCCCTTTGCAATCTGCTCGAGCTTCATTTCCCACTCGGCGGTGAGAGCCGGGGATTTCAAATCTTCCGGCACCAAGTCCAGAAGCTGGCGGCCTTTGGAAGTCAAGTAGATTTCCTTTCCGCCGCGTTTTTCAATCATGAAGCTGTTGAATAACTTCTCGATGATATCGGCGCGGGTTGCCACCGTTCCGAGTCCGCCGGTGGATTTTAATGTTTCTGCCAGCTTCCGGTTGTTCGATTCCAAATATTTCGTCGGATTTTCCATTGCGGAAAGCAGTGTGGCTTCCGTAAAGCGGGCAGGCGGCTTCGTCTTCCCTTCTGTCATCTGGATGCCCGTAATCGACAGCGTATCCCCTTTTTCAATCGGCGGCAATACTTGTTCGCGAACATCTTCATCATCCTCTTCCGACACATCGTTGGCAAATACTTTTTTCCAGCCAGCATTCAAAATGTTTTTCCCTTTGGCGATAAAGGTTTCATCCCCGATTTTTGCATGAATTGTCAATTGGACATATTCTGACGGAGGGAGAAGCACCGCCATGAAACGTTTGACCACCAAATCGTATATTTTGCGTTCCTTGTCGGTAAATTTGGATAAATTCGGCACCTGTTCAGTCGGGATGATGGCATGGTGGTCGCTGACTTTTGCGTCATCCACAAAAGATTTGTTGGCTTTGATCGGCTTTTTCAAAATTTCATTGGCCAATTGCCGATATTCGCCAACACCGCACGCCTTCAGTCTTTCCGGAATGGTAGAAACGATATCGGATGAAAGATATCGGGAATCGGTTCTTGGATACGTCAATACTTTATGATGCTCATACAGCCTTTGCATAATGTTCAACGTTTCTTTTGCGGAAAAACCGAACAGTTTGTTGGCATCCCGCTGCAATTCCGTCAAATCATAGAGTGCGGGAGCGTAGGATTTTTTCATCTTTTTCTCGACGGCTGTGACAACTGCGTTTTTGCCCCTTACCATTTGGATGATGGATTCGATTTTTTCTTTATGAAAACTCCGCGTGTTGCCGGAAGCATCTTTCCATGTGAGGGTCACTTTGTCGCCGATTGCCTGGATTCCATAATACTCTTTCGGGACAAAGTTTTTGATTTCTTCCTCCCGGGCGGCAATGATGGCCAGAGTCGGCGTTTGCACACGCCCGCAGTTTAATTGGGCATTATATTTTGTCGTAAGCGCCCGTGTCGCGTTCAATCCGATATACCAGTCCGCTTCAGACCGGGCAACGGCGGATGCATATAAGTTTTCATACAGTTTCCCTGGTTTTAAATTTTTGAACCCTTCTTTGATCGCTTTATCCGTCACCGATGAAATCCAGAGACGTTTGATCGGTTTTCGGACTTTCGCTTTTTCGATAATCCATCGCGCCACCAGCTCCCCTTCCCTTCCGGCGTCAGTCGCAATGATGATTTCGCCGACATCCTTCCGGTGAAGTTGGGTTTTCACATTGTTGAATTGTTTCGCTGTCTGCTTGATGACCATCAGTTTCATTTCATTCGGAAGCATCGGCAAATCCTCAAGCTTCCATGTTTTATATTTCACATCGTAATGCTCGGGATCGGCAAGGGTCACCAAATGGCCCAGTGCCCAAGTGACGATGTATTGATTTCCTTCCAAATAGCCGTTGCCGCTTTTGTTGCATTTCAACACCCGCGCAATATCGCGCGCCACTGACGGTTTTTCGGCCAACACTAAACTTTTTGCCATAGGTTACATCCTTTCGTAAGTCATAAAGTTACTATAGCATATCTTCGAGCATCATTCATTTTAGAAACTTTTGATTGGTAACTTACATTTTTTCCTATTATAATAAATGTAAGCGTATACAAATTAAAAAAAGGAGTGGTTGTGATGGGGCGTTTAGATGGAAAAGTGGCAATTGTTACTGGTGGAGCCCGTGGAATGGGTGCCAGCCATGTACGCCGTTTTGTTAAAGAAGGGGCAAAAGTCGTTTTCACCGATATTAATGCAGAAGGTGGAAAAGCATTGGAAGCTGAGTTGGGAGAAAACGTAAAATTTGTACAGCAAGATGTGACAAAAGCGGACGATTGGAAAAAAGTCATTGAAGAAGCGGAAAACACATTTGGTCCTGTGAACATTTTGGTGAATAACGCCGGCATCAGCACGAGCAAATCTTTAATGGAGATAACAGAGGAAGAATACCGAAGAATCATTGATATTAACCAAGTGTCCGTATTTCTTGGCACAAAAGCGGTTGTCCCTTCCATGCAAAAAGCTGGCGGCGGTTCCATTATCAATATTTCTTCCATCAACGGAATCGTCGGTGGAGCAATTGGCTACACAGATTCCAAATTTGCCGTTCGCGGATTTACAAAAGCGGCTGCACTCCAACTTGCGCATCTCGGCATCCGCGTCAATTCCGTTCATCCAGGTGTTATTGAAACACCAATGGTTACGCAAGGAGATGCGGTGGAAGTCATCAAAGAATTTGCAAAACAAATTCCTGTGGGACGCATGGCTCAACCGGAAGAAGTATCCAATTTAGTGCTGTATCTTGCATCCGATGAATCTTCTTACTCTACCGGATCTGAATTTGTAATCGATGGCGGATTGACAGCTATGTAATAAAAGATATCAAACTTTTTCTTCATAAGGAAAAGTACAACAATAGACTATTGATTTCTCCCTGATTGATAGTCTATTGTTTTATGTATATAACATTCCAAAAAATGTATCTTATAGGGATTGCATGTTGTCATATTGAACAAGAGAATCGAAACGGGTGGTGATTTTTTTGAAATATGGTTTATTATCTTTTGGCATTCTTTTAACCGTCATTTTTGGCGGCGGATTTTTCATTCGATTGTTTCGGGATGGCGATTTCTACATTGATCAATTTATCGGCGGTGTGATTGGCATTACGCTTCTGATCATAGGTATTGTAAAAAAGAAGGCGTTGAATCCTGATTATTGAAAGGGGCTTGATTCTTTTGATGAATCAAGCCTCTTTTTTATCAAGGGTTATGGAACTGTCCGCATCGATAAGTTCTATCAAAATACTTTTTCATTGATAGATTCGGCACGGATGCTTTCCAATGTCTGAATCGTGTCATTCGTAATTTTTTCATAATGCTTATACAAGGAATGAAATTTTCCGCTATAATTTTTCTTCCACGGTTTCTTTTTCCCGCAAAAATGCAGAAACACGGTATGGTTCATAACATAATCCATGTCCACTTCGCCGCTGCTTTTGAGCTTATAAATATTGTAATACCGTGCATCATAATTGTACTTCACTTCGTCGATTCCTTTAATCCGCTTGGAATAAAGAGCGTTCATAATATCCTGGTCGGGCATGATCAACTTGGAATGATATTTTCTTACGAATTCAAAAATTTCCTTTTCATCAATTTCTTCCCGTTGCAATGCCAAATTCATCAATAAAACACCGGAATTATAGTAACATTCCAAATCAAAAGGATTAAACCGGATTTTGTTGATTTCCGTGATCGGCATTGTCCGGTGATCCGCCGCGGCATAAAGATAGCCTTCCAAATCAAGTTCATATAATTCTCTAATTGGATTAATGACTAAAATATCCGGATCTAAGTAAAGGATGCGCTCCATATTTTGCGGCAACACTTTGTGGGCGAGCAATCGATAATACATGGTTTTCGTATAATGCAACAGAGTGGGCGCTTCACTGAATAGATCCTCATCAATCTGAATGCTATGAAACGCATGACCTTCACTGCAAACAAAAGTTTCCAATGATTCAAGTTGCTGAACGGGTATGGATGAATGGACAAGGTAAATGGAGAAGCTTTCTTTTGGATTATTCATGAACAATGATTTCAACATGACTTTTAAGGGGTGGAGATAATTGGAATCGACCGTGACAAGAATGTTCATATTCATAGCCTTCATCCTTTTGTATCATTTATAAACAATAAAAAGATTTCTATAATCACATTATAGAAATAAATCGATAGGCATGACAAAAGAAATCATCTCCGGATAAGAGATGATTTCGGATAGAGGCTTTATTCAATTCAGATTTTGAATAGCGCCATTTTATTTTGCAGGGGACAGCTCGCTTTCTTTGAGCCACTGATAATTTTCCACCTTTTCCCCTTCTTTATTAACGTAATCTACCATATACACAACCGTTTTTTCAACAGTGTCAATGACACCTTCCGCCCCTTGCATCCCTTCTTCACGGTCGGTTTCGATAATGACTTTGGATCCGACATCCAATTTACTTTCGCCAAGGGAATCGATTTCTTCCTGTACGAACCATTTCTTGTTTTCTTCCGGCTCTCCAACGGTTGATTCATAGGAAATCGAATAGACCGTAGTCTCATAAGCGCCCACAACAGTTCCTTCCGAGCCTTGCATATCATCATTATGGGCTGCATTGATAATGACTTTGTCCCCCACTTTAAATTTTGGGTTTTTTGCTTCTTTTAATCCTTCCGGTATTTTGCCCCACGTAGAATGGGTAACATCCGCATGCCCTTTGCCGTCCATGTTTTCTCCGAGAACTTTATCTCCGTCCGCTTGATTGTTTGTCACATCCACATCTTCGCTATTTAATAATTCTGTTGGTTTTTTTTCATTTTTTACCGATACATTTTCCGTATCCCCGCAAGCGGTTAATGAAAAGAGGCTTAAAAATGCTGTAAATACAAGAAGCTGCTTTCTCATTGGAATTCCTCCTGTTGATGTTGAATATTTATGGTAATCTCCTCATTTGTTATATTTACAGCATCTGCATTTCATAGGGATTTATGCATTGGAATTCAGGTCATTCAGCGGAAGCTTCAAGTATGATTTTAACTTTCAAGTTATCTTCATAAACGCAAGTAATTGTATCTTTTTCAAGCAAACAAAAAATCACGACCAAACCTGATCGTGATTTCATGAAATTAGCCGTTCAGTTTTACCCGTTGTAATCGCAATGCATTCAATACAACGGAAACGGAGCTGAAGGCCATTGCCGCGCCGGCCACCCAAGGGGCAAGAAAACCTGCTGCCGCAATGGGAATGCCAATCGTGTTATATGCAAATGCCCAGAACAGGTTTTGTTTGATGTTCCGCATCGTTTTACGGCTCATCAAAATCGCGTCGGCAATGCTGTTTAAATCGCCGCGGATTAACGTAACATCCGCCGCTTCAATGGCCACATCCGTACCGGTGCCAATGGCCATTCCGATATCTGAAACGGCCAATGCAGGCGCATCGTTGATTCCATCTCCCACCATTGCCACTTTCTTGCCTGCCCCCTGCAACTTCTTGATTTCTTCCGCCTTCTGCTCAGGAAGCACTTCCGCAATGACTTGATTGACGCCGACTTCCCCGCCTATCGCTTTCGCTGTCCTTTCATTATCTCCCGTCAGCATAATCACTTCAATGCCCATATTTTTTAATCGCTGAATGGCCCGTTTCGACGTCTCCTTCACCGTATCGCTGACCGCCACCATACCGGCATACTCGCCGTCAATGCTTGCCAACATGGCGGTTTTCCCGTTTTCCTCAAGCTGTTCCACGTAAGGTAAAACAGCCGAAATATCTACGTGATTCGTTTGCATAAATCTTCTATTCCCGACAAGCACTTTTTTTCCATCCACAATTCCTTGCACACCAAGCCCGGGAATCGCTGAAAAGTCTTGAACTTCGCTGAAAGAGATCCCTTTCTCTTCAATCCCTTTCACAATCGCTTGGGCCAATGGGTGTTCCGACTGTTTTTCTACAGAACCAATCAAGGCGAGGAATGCTTGTTCATCTTTGCCTTCCGCCGCAACCACGTCCGTCAATGCCGGCTCGCCCTTTGTGACGGTTCCGGTTTTATCGACTACGACCGTGTCAATATGGTGGGTTTGTTCAAGATATTCGCCGCCTTTGAATAAAATGCCGTATTCCGCCGCTCTGCCGGTACCCGCCATAATGGATGTCGGCGTTGCAAGACCCAGAGCACATGGACAGGCAATCACTAAAACGGAAATCATCGATTCAAGGGCTGCCGCCACTTCTCCCGGTGCTATGAAGAAAATCCAAACCATAAACGTGATGATGGCGATGCCAACGACAATCGGCACAAAGATGCCGGAAATTTTGTCGGCAAGCCGTTGAATGGGAGCTTTCGAACCTTGGGCGTCTTCCACGACTTTGATAATTTGCGCAAGGGCTGTGTCCTTTCCGACCTTCGTCGCTTTCATTTTGATAAATCCGTTTTTATTGATGGTTGAACCGAAAACGGATGATCCTGCGGTTTTATCCACCGGGATACTTTCGCCCGTCAGCATCGATTCATCGACAGCGGTATTTCCTTCGATCACTTCTCCGTCCACCGGGATTTTCTCGCCCGGCTTCACAAGAAGAATGTCGCCCACAACGACTTCATCCAACGGAATTTCTTTCTCGATGCCGTCTCTCAACACCCGCGCCTGTTTTGCCCGCAAGCCCATCAGCTTCTTGATGGCTTCGGAAGAGCGCCCTTTTGCTTTCGCTTCAAACAATTTCCCCAACAGAATTAATGTAATCAACACCGCGCCCGTTTCAAAATAAAGATCCGGATGCACAGTCGTTCCAAACACTTTTATTGTTTGATAGAAACTATAAAAGTATGCGGCGGACGTACCAAGGACCACAAGTACATCCATATTGGCACTGCCGTTTTTCAATGCTTTGAAGGCGCTTGTGTAAAACTGCCATCCAATGATAAATTGCACCGGTGTGGCAAACGCCATTTGCACCCAAGGGTTCATTAAAAAATCAGGCATATAGATAAAGGATGTGAAAGGAAAATGCCCGACCATCGTCCATAACAAGGGCAACGAAAGAACGGCGGCCACCACAAATTTGACGAATTGCTTTTTGATTTCCTGCTCCCGGTAATCGGTCGCTTCCCGCCCATTTTCTTTCAAATGGGCCCCATATCCCAATTTTTCAATCCGTTGAATTATATCGGACACGCTCACTTCGGAAGGGTTGAATTCCACCGTCGCATTCTCCAAAGCCAGGTTGACGGCCGCGTTTGTGACACCCGGCATTTTGTTGAGTCCTTTTTCAATCCGGTTGGCACAGGCCGCACAAGTCATGCCTGTTATGACCAGTTCCTTTTTCTCTTTCACCACACCATAGCCCAAATCTTCAATTTTCTTTTCCAAATCTTTCACGCTGACCTTGCCTGGATCATATTGAATAGTTGATTTTTCCAATGCCAAATTCACATTGGCACTTTCCACACCAGGCATCTTCTTTAACCCTTTTTCAATCCGGTTGGCGCAGGCCGCACAAGTCATGCCTGTTATCTGAAGGGTCGTTTCTTTCAAGTTTGGATTTTGTTCATGATTCATCGCGAAGATCCCCCACATTTATACCATTATAGGGTATATAGAATTTAAAAAGAAAAGTGCCCGGATTATGTATTAAAAAAGGCACTGTTATTATGGTCGGGAAAACAAGGGATATGTTCAAATCATCAATAATTATTGCCATCAAATGAGCCGATATGGTTCAATAAATCCCTGAAATTATTCCACATCATAACCTTGGTCATCGATGGTTTCCTTGATTTGATCCAAATTCACTTTGGATTGATCAAAAGTCACTTTTACTTCTCCGGCTTCCAAATTCACTTTCACCTCTTGTACGCCATCCAAAGAGCCAACGCTTCCTTCCACCGCTTTTACACAATGATTGCAAGACATGCCTTTCACATTCAATGTTACCGTTTCCATTAGATATCCTCCTCTTATTTACGCATTAATTTTTGAATCGTTACGATCAATTCATCAAGAATTTCTTCATCGCCATCCCTCAGTCTGCTGACGACACAACCTTTAATGTGCCCTTCCAATAAAATTTTGGCGACACTGTTCAAAGCCGATTGGGTGGCAGCAATTTGTGTGATGACATCATCGCAATATTCGTCCCGTTCAATCATTCCTTTGACGCCGCGAATTTGTCCCTCAATCCGGTTTAAACGGGTAATCAAATCCTTTTTCACATGTTCCGGATGGTGGCTTCTTCGATGAGAACAATGCTCTCCATTTATTTTTTCCAGTTTCATCAACCTCCAATCCTTCAACTCATTATACAATACCCATGTATGGTATGTAAAACGTCCAGCATGAATAATGCAAAAAAATCAAATGCGGGAAATCCTTCCATTTGATTTTTTTGCAATCAGTCCTTCCCATCCTATTCAATACTTCCCGTACTTTTCAAGCCCGCCTTCACACTCACTTCCACATCCGCGTTTTTAAACGCAGACAGCCATTCATTTTCACTCATCCGATTTTTCGGCAGAGTATGGGAATTTAATTGTAAACCGAAACCGATCGGATCATATCCTTCCGTCTGCAGTTCTTGAATGAACGCTGTCACTTTCTCCTTCATTTCCTCGGTCAACAGTTTGTTATATCTTGGCAATTCTTTGTTGCTCAAATTTTTTTTCGATTCCGTAATCATCCCAGCCAATTTGATTTCAACCTTTATCGAAACTTTACCATCTTTTCCGGCATCCACATTATATTTGGTTTTAACGGTATCTAATCTGGCAACAAAATTCTCGCCTCCCCTATCCACATCAAAAATGACATTTTTTGCTTCATTTGATAGCAATTTGACAAGCAACGTTTTTTCGGGATCCAGTTCATAAGGAGGCTTGTCTTCCGCCAATACAATGGATTTATTCACAATAAAATGGGTTTTGGGTTCGTTCATTTCAACAATCGGCAAAATGGGATTAATTCCTTCTTCCTTGATCCTTCTCCTGAAATCGAACAGAAAGGTTGTTACGATATACGAACTTTCCGCTCCATTATTATCAAAATAATTGAATAGGGTTGGTTGCAATGCCGTTTCTCCGGCGGGGGTAAACTTGACAATTTCTTCCGCATTCGGTCTACCCACTGTAAAGTAAGAGATCATTTGAATATCCGGTCTTCGGATCAAAAAGTCCAAAATTACCTCATTTTTTTGATCTTGCAGCATTTTCTCACCGACAACAATCAACCTCGAGTGGCCAAAATCCAATTCTTTATCAATATAAGCTTCCAGCAGTGAAATCGTTTCGGCCAACGTCGCTCCTTCTTTTATAAGATATGAATATTCAGGAGTGGGATTTTGCCTGAAAGAACTTGTCGGCACATAAAGCTTTAGAATGATTTTATAAGGCTTTTCCGGATCCTCCGATTGGTCCACCCCGATCATCGAAACAAAAACCATCTTATCGATATCTTTAAACTCACCGCAACCTGAAAGCAGGATCAGTAATGGAATTGTGGCCAGGATGAAAACTTTAGTTTTCACTATCTTTATTATCCGCACCCTTCATCCTCCTAGAAACATAGAAAAGTACAAAAAACATGGCAAAAAAAATGACAGCGGTCAGATTGAAAAAGATTTTCGAATACTGGAACAATTGATACTCCGTCAAAGTCACAATCAAGAATAGTGAAGCAACGGTAAAAAAGAGGACAATGATCAGATAACCATAATGGATTCCTTTATATTTCATTCTTTCAAATTTAAAAATAAACTTGAACAGTTCGACAGCTACATGCCAGTGGATCAAGATGCTTAAAAAGGCCATTACTAAATAAAGAAGCAAAAACACATAGACTAAACGTTCTATCAAGAAATATCTCATTCTCATCGAGTCGCTGGTTGCAACCCATGGATAAACCAGTTCTTCGATCGCCGTATAACCGTGGAAACCAATCGGGATAAAGTAAGTGGTAAAAATCGTTGCTCCGGCGATAAAAGCGATCACGATAATCTGTTTCAAACCGAAATTTTGTTTATTCGTAAAGAAACGGTTAAAGATGACAAGGTTCACGACGCCGAGCGATAAAAAGATGCAGGCAGCGATGACATTGAGATTCGGCATCTCCACAACGTGCAGCATGGCTTCCATGATAAAGTCCCAATTCAAGCTTTCGTTTGTGTAAGCTTTGATAATGATAAAAACAATGATTGGAAAATTAATCAAAAAAATGATTTCGATTGTATACAACACCCGATCGGTTTTCATAAAACACCCGAAAATGATGGAAATAATTAATGTCAATCCAACCAGCATGATGGGAATATCGGGGGTCAGATACCGTATCAGCAGAAAGGTGTAAGTGATCAGGGTGCTTACCCCCGCAATATACCACATGATTGCCATAAAAAATAACATTGGGTAGTAAAACCATTTGGATGTCGTTTTCACCAACAGTTCCGGAAGAGTCATCCCAGGGAAGGCATTGAAAAATTTCGTATAAACAAACACGATGATTGTTCCTAACACCATACCAACAAGTAAAGCTGAAACCGCCCCTTCTTGCCGATAATGCAAGAGAATAGTAGGAACAGCGGAAATAATATTGGCAATCATATTGATCAAAATCAGGTAATAGTAGTATCGACTCAAGCCTGTCCCTCCGACTTCTTATCCCCTTTTCCGTAGTTATACACTCTTAAAAACGGTTCCCCAAAGCTTGACTGATTGACAAGATACATAATCAAACATAATAATCCCAATGTCAGACCGGCCAAGCCAAAAATGCTGGCAATGACAATCAAAAACAACCGCACTATGCGGATGGCAAAGGCCATTTCATTGACAGGAATGACAAAAGTGGATATCGCTACGGCCGATACGATAATGACCATGATGTTCGAAGCAAGGGCCGCTTCCGTCACAGCTGTTCCCAAAATCAAACCTCCAACGGTTGCGGCCGTCGCACTGATGGCTTTCGGAAGACGGATACTCGCTTCAAGCAAAAGCTCCATAAAGAAAAGCATGAACAACACTTCCACAAAGGAAGTGAACGGAACCCCCATCCGGCTTCCGGCGATGGTCAACATCAATTCCGTCCGGATAACCTCAGGAGAAAAGGAAGCGGCCCCAATATAAATGCCGGGCAGCAAAATACATACAAAGATGCCGAAATAACGCAGCATCTTTAAATAATAAGAAATAAAGAGGGTATGGTAGTTGTCCTCCATGGTTGTCATAAAATCAAAAAATACCGCAGGCGCAATCATGGATTGAGGGCTGCCATCCACCAACAATACGACTTTTCCGCCCGCAAGATTATAAACAACCCGGTCAGGACGTTCCGTTAAAATCATTTGGGGGAATAAAGAGAAACGTTTATCGTTTAAAAAATTATTGAATTGGGGAGTTTCTGTAATGATTTGCTTGTCAATTTGCTGAAGTTTTTCTTTTATGATTTCCAATGCCTTCTTTTTTACTTTTTCCTGATCGTAAATCAGCGCCACTTTCGGCTTGTTCACTTCCCCTTTCAAATAATATTCAATGATTAACGAGGGTTGATGATAAAACGAGCGGATGATGTTAACGTTTGTCATCAAATTATCACTTAATGCCAATTCCGAACCATGGATGGTTGTTTCCACAGAGGTGGAGTTGACATCGCTGTTTTTGGCCAACTTGAAATCGATGGCATACAAATTTTCTTGAAGCGCAACGAGTATATTTCCTTCCATGACATAAAAAAGTCCTTCTTCTTTTGATTGGACTTCCTGAAATTGGGGCAATGCCGTCAAATAAACGCGGAACTGTTCTTCCGTTTTCATTTCAAAAAATGGATTCACAATGTATTGCTGGAACAATTCCTGATCGATCAGAGATTTAATGTATAATACCGTCATTTTTTTATTTTCGAATTCCAACTCTTTTTGTGTCAGTTCTTTTGTATCTTTAAATTGGCTGACAATCCATGAAAGGGATTCTGTTGAAACCATGGTTCTTTTCTCCAATCTGTTTGATGAAATAACTGCTCTATTTTTTAGAATGTCCAATTGGCCATCATACTATTACATTTCTTCTTGATCATGTGTTTATTCACTGATCAAGGTGGTGGAACCAAAAATTGGCTCTGCGCTTTCGTTGAAAAATAAAAAAGCCTTTAAATCTCTCATTCGCAAAGATTTAAAGACTTTAATGGCTGAAGTTATTTTCCGCTGATGTTGGATGAATGAATATGATTAATGTTTGTCGATCGGTTCCTTTGTCAACGTTTGGCTCATTTTGCAGTATTGCACAAAGACGCGGGCCAATTCACGCAAACGTTCATGGATATCCTGATCGATGATTTGATCGTTTTCACCGAAATGGGATGTATGGGTATAAACATAATTTGGAGTCACTAAACAACGGAAATAATCCAAAATTGGACGGAATTGGTTTTCCACCACCAAATGATGTTGGAACGTGCCACCGTTTGCCACAATCGCTGCCGGTTTGTAGCGCAATGCTTTCGGAGGCAGCATATCCAGCGCATTTTTTAGCACCCCAGGTATGGAAGCTTGGTAAATCGGTGTTGCAAATATATATCCATCCGCTTCTTCAAATTTTTTGATCATCATTTTCATATCATCATTGAGCGGACTCCCATCAAGGATTTGATGTTTCAATTTTGAAAAATACAAGATTTCCAATTCCAAACCGGAATCCAATTCTTTTATATATTGTTCCACCTGTCTCAACAGCGCACCCGTCTTTGTACCAAAAACTGTACCGTCTACGAGCAGAATTTTCATGTTGTGAATCCTCCATCTATTGTGTTCTTCCATTTGTTTATTGTAACAAATGCATAAATCATTCGACAGGAAACGGAATGAAAAAAGAAAAAGTTCAGTCTTTAGGCTGAAAATTTCCTGATCCGTTGCGGTATGAAACTTTTTGACATAAAGAGCGAAATGTTTATCTCTTTATTACTTCCCCCACCCGCAGCAAGCAATCCCGGCACATCCTCATTTTCTTCCTATTTCCGGCATAAAATATTCAATATTTCAAATCTATCATGCTGAAAATCTTTTTCTTCTTTTATTTTTTTACACATACTTTCAAATACTCCGCCATATTTTAAATAATGATTGGGAAAGGATGGGATTGCATGCAGAATGAATTGAGTAAAAAACAGAAGAAGAAAATCGCTTTTATTGCTGAATATAATGCGATGAAAGGCTATTACCCATTTGAAAGAGTCAGCATCCTTGCAAAGCTATTAAAAAATGAAGAGGACGTTTCGATATTTCTGAAAAACCCGAAAGATGAAGTGTTGGAACTGTTCACAGACGCACAACTATCTCCCATAATATACGCCCATATCGATGAACTCACAAAACACCTGAAAGAATTGCAACCGGATCTGATTGTACAAGAAGGCAAAGATACGTACATTGAATATGTGGAAACGATACGACCTTTCTGCAAAACGCTTGTGCATTTCGATGATTTTGGCGAAGGAGCGGAACTTGCAGATTGCAATGTACTGTCCATCTTGGAAGAAACGCGAGAAACATCTGTTCAAAATATCCTACCGGGCAGTTTTGCCTTCGCTGTTTCCGATACACTGAAATCCATTGCCGAATCCAGAGTATCCAATGAATTATCCAATCCACCACACATCGTTGTCGCATATGAAGATGGAGACCCCAACAACTTGACGTACCGCACACTGCGCCACTTAACCCACCTGCAAATCCCGTTAAAAGTGACAATAGCAATCGATCGGGAATACCAGCATTCCATTGGCGACCTGCAATTGATGGCATTAAGCAGCCGAAATACGAAAATATTGAAAGAAGATAAACCGTTGGATAAATTGTTGCCGGAAGCGGATATCGTCATTTGCAACGCCAACTATACGCCGTACAAAGTGGCAGCCGTTGGTATCCCATGCATCGTCTGCGCGCAAAATGAGCGGGAACTGAACAATGTCTTCCCACGCGAAAATAACGGCTTTATCCACCTGGGGCTTGGCCGGAAAATGAAGCAATCCAACATTCAAAATGCCGTAATGGAATTATTGCTCCATGAAGCAAGACGGGAGAGAGCCGTCCGAAAACAAATCCAACTGGAAATCCAAGAGAATAATGAAGTCCTGAAATCCTTATTGCTGGATTTCGCATACGAACGTCATAATATCGTTTCATTATGATTCCTCTTTACAAACCAGTTTTCCTTTTTCTCTAGCCGATTCGGGTTTCGGATCGGCTTTTTTTATTTCAATAAAAAATCGTATTCAATGATAAAACAGCAATTTGCCTTCGAGTCCTTTTATAAATGAAAATCGCCCATTTTTGTGCTAAAATATCGTTATTGCGCAACGAACAAGAAAGATGGGAGTTATCTATGCTTACAAAACGGGAAATCGAACAGCAAATCGCTGAAATAAAAATGGATTATATCAATTTACAAGGCGATATCGAGAAGCTTGAAAATACCGGCCATATCAACTCTGTCATGGAAGCCGAAGAACGCCTTGCCCGAATGGAAAAGAAATTGGCCGAACTTAATAAGCTGCTCGCGGAACTTTGATTTCGCGGGCGGTTTTTTTTCCAATAAACATAAAATTTTGAGCCCTGATCAGATAGATAAAAAATCATTTTTCCCATATCGCAAAAAGAGAATTGCCTGCCAAAAAAACTTTATTCAAATAAAAAATTTTATCAAAATTTCTTTAAAAAAATGAAACTTCCGCCCAATAAAAACGTAATTATTAATAGAAAATCGGTTATTGCATTATTCTTTCATCCACTTTCAAATTATTTGACTTCCAATTATCTTACCAGTAAGATATTTAATGCTGTATTTTCCTAGTAAATTTAAAAACCATTCTGGAGGCGGTAAATTATGACAGTTACCATCTACACTCAATCAAGTTGTTCTTCTTCCCGAAAAGCGATCAAATGGCTCAAAGAACACAACATTCCGTTTGTGGAAAAACGCATTACATCTCAACCAATGACACTCTCTGAGTTCAAAAACATCTTACGTTTGACTGAAGACGGAACAGATGAAATTATTGCGACCAACTCAAACGATTTCAAAAATTTGAACGTCGACATCGACCAGCTATCCATCCAAGAGCTTTATGAATTGATCAGAGAACACCCTCGTATGCTTCGCAGCCCTATCATCGTTGACGAAAAACGTATCCAAGTCGGTTATAATGAAATGGACATCCGTCGCTTTATCCCACGTAAAGTTCGCGCTTATGAATTAAATGAATTGATCAAACATGCCGAGGAAATCGTAAGCTGATGTTTTCCCTGCGTTGCTTGATGAAAATTGAAAGTGGAGCTGAAAATAATGAATAACCAAAGATATGATAACATTTCCGCTCTCTTTGAAGTCGTTGCTTCGCTGGAGCGCAAATGGTCAAATGAATGGAATCAAATTAATGACTTGGGATTTTCAAAAACCCATATCCTCCTTTTGGACTTGCTTGCAAAGGAAGGTCCAAAACGCCCCTCTGTCATTGCTGAACGCTTAAAAATCACAACTGGCGGAGTAACCGTACTAACATCCAAACTATTGAATGGCGGATATATCGAAAAAACCCAAAGCTCAAAAGACCGTCGTGTTACACAGATCGCCATTACACCAGAAGGAAAAAAAGTGTTGGAAGAATCCAAATCACAAGTGATGGCTTTAATCCATTCCATGTTTGGCATGCTATCCAATGAGGAAATTCAAACATTGCAGCAGATTTTCGAAAAATGTTTGGAACATTCTCCTCAAAAATAAGGAAGGGGTTTGAATATGTTCGTTCTTCAACAAATCAGGTAAAATGCAAGTTGCCAAAAAAAGCGGCTTGCATTTATATTTTCATAAAAAAAACTTGCGGCAATAAACCACAAGTTTTGCAAATCCCATGATAAGCATTTTCTGAAAGAATGTCGGCGATCCTTATACCGGCACGACCACATCAGCCAAATTGCGATCAGACAATAAAATTTCTTTCAATCTTTGCTTTGCCCGGAATAAACGGGATTTCACAGTCCCGATCGACACCTTCATCAACATCGAAATTTCCGCCAAAGAATATTGTTCCACATAAAAGTACCAAAGGGTTTTTTGATAAATACTGTCCAGCTGCTTCATTTTCTCCTGCACGATTGTTGTCACTACTTCTTTTTCAATTTGTTCTTCTGTTGAAACTTCATTATTCGGAACCAAATCCAGTATTGGAACGTCCAATGTTTCAGGTTGGCTCATCACATATTTGCTCCGGCGCACATTTTTCCGGTAGCGGTCCCGAAATGTGTTCATAGTAATGGTAGTAAGCCATGCTTTTATATGATCAACTTGTTCCACTTGCTTTTCATTGCGGACAACTTTTACCCATACTTCTTGCATTAAATCCTCTGCTTCCAACGGATTGCGTGTCAATTTCAAACAAAGATGATATATATAACGATTAAACTCTTCGTAAACTTCACAAATTTTACTCATCGTTAAATTCCTCCGTATTAAGAAACTTTCTACATATATTTTCCCAAAATTTTGTATTACACTCTATATGAATAGCTTTCAATTACATTACATTCATGTAAGATTCCTGTTATAGTCACATAATGTTTATTACCTTTCTCAAAAATTTCTGACATCTCGTTGGACTTTTTGATTATGTGGTATACTATTTTTTAGTAAATTAAAGGAGCGGAGGATTATCATGGAATTGCAACATTTTCATGATTATTTTGAGGAAAACCGGGAAAAGCATTTGCAAGAACTGTTTGAGTTTTTATCCATTCCAAGCATCAGCTCCCTATCCGAGCACAAACAGGATGTGGAACGGGCAGCCCAGTGGCTTAAAAATCAGTTGGAGCAATTGAACATTGAAAACGTGTCCATCGATCCAACAGCGGGCCATCCGGTGGTTTATGGCGAATGGCTTCATGCGGAAGGCAAACCGACCGTATTATTTTACGGCCATTACGACGTTCAACCCGTGGATCCATTAAACTTATGGGAGACCGAACCTTTCAAACCTGAAATACGTGAAAATAAATTGTATGCCCGGGGAGCTTCGGATGATAAAGGACAAGTATTTATGCAATTAAAAGCGATTGAGGCGCTTTTTGCCACTCTCGGCACATTGCCTGTCAACGTGAAGTTCCTTTATGAAGGGGAAGAAGAAATCGGCAGCGCCCACCTTCCTGCTTATATTGAAGAAAATAAAGAAAAATTATCCGCGGATTTTGTCCTGATTTCCGATACTAGCATGTACGGACCTGGGAAACCTGCCATTTGCTACGGACTGCGGGGACTTGCCGGAATCCAAATTGATGTGCGTGGAGCAAACAGCGATTTGCACTCCGGCCTCTACGGTGGAGGTGTGCAAAATGCCATTCATGCCTTGGTCGAAATCCTTTCTTCATTCCGGGATAAGAACGGGAAAATTCTTGTCGAAGGATTTTATGACGACGTCCGGCCTCTGACAGAGGAAGAACGCAAAGCCTTTGCAGATCTTCAATTTGATGAGGAAGCCTTGAAAAAGGAACTTGGAGTGGATGAATTATTTGGAGAAGAGGGTTACTCCTTCCTTGAAAGAACTTGGGCCCGCCCTACCCTTGAAATCAACGGCATTTTTGGCGGCTTTTCCGGCGAAGGAATTAAAACGGTCTTGCCTAATGAAGCAGGCGCGAAAATCACTTGCCGTCTTGTCCCGGACCAGGATCCGGACAAAATTGTGGCCCTTCTTCGCAAACATATCGAAAAACACACTCCAAAAGGCGTAACAGTCAGTGTCAATGAATTTGATAACGGCGCTCCTTACCTTACACCTTTTGATCACCCGTTAATCAAGGCAGCAAGCCGTTCCTATGAAAAGGTATATCAAGTACCTGCCGCATTCACCCGCGGTGGAGGTTCCATTCCGATTGTCGCAACCTTTGATCAAATCTTGAAAGTTCCTGTTGTGCTCATGGGATTCGGTCTATCGACGGAAAACTTCCATGCGCCAAACGAACACTTTCACCTGGAAAACTTTGATAAAGGATTGCGTGTGCTTTGCGATTACTTATGTGAAGTTTCTAAATTATCCTTATAAAGACTTAGGAATATTATCACAGAATCTATCTTGCGATATGAAACCTCCACTCCAAATTTGAGTATTTAGTGCTGTGTTTATGTTTTGATATACCTCAAATTTTGTCAAAGTTTGTATACATTTTAGTCTCCATTTGACGTTTATAATATAGTTGAGGAAGAAATGCCCATTAAACATTTCTTTGCCACGGGATTTCTTCCTTTTTTTTAAAGAGAGGTGATCTAGAATGAACGCTCTATTATACCATCTAACCAGGTTAGAATCGCTCACCGACAACCTCTTTTCCGATGGCAAATATTCAGAAGCTATTAAGGCAGCGCAAGAATTATTGGACTCGGCCAAAGAATCAGTGGATGTAAAAGGGATGATGAATGCCCATTTGCATCTTGCAGGTTGCTATTATTTTTTAGGTGAAATTGAAACTGCTTTCCAACACATACTGGAATATAAAATTTTATGTAATGAATTCGGGGACGATCGGGACAAGTATCACTTATACCGTCTAAGCGCGTTAATTTACGAGTATGAAGAAGATTATGATGAAGCAAAAAAGGCAATGCAAAAATGTATAGAAATCGCGGAAGAATTGGAAATGTATTATGCCGTCAGCAGCAGCTACAACTCCTATTGCAATTATTTGATTCACGAGGAAAAATATGAAGAAGCTTTAAACTATGCCGACCAAGCATTGAAAATTACTGAACAGTATTGCCCTGGCGAAATATTATTGCAATGCCATATATATTTGAGTATAGCATCCATTCATATCGGCCTGAAAGAATTGGAGAAAGCGGAACAGGTTATTAAACATGTAGAACCCAATCAATATATTAATAATTTACCACATGAAAAAGCAAATTTCCTTTTCGTGAAGGCCACCTTTTATCGCGCCAAAGGTGATTATGACAAGGCATTGCGGCTATTGAATGAATCTTACAATATTTATTCAGAATATAAGAATCAGATCAAACTCAAATCGATACTGAAAACGATTGCAGATGTTTATGAATCCCTTGGAAACTTTAAAAAATCTTACGAAGCGATGAAGGAATATATAAAAATTACGGAAAAACTGTTTTCGATTCGTCTTGCATCCAAAATGCGGGATTTTGACGTACAGCAAAGCATTAAAGCAATTGAGAAGCGGGCAAATGTAGATGGTTTGACAGGCGTTTATAATCGTTATTTTCTGGAAACCACATGCAACAAATGGTTGAAAGAAGCGAAATCCACTGGCCAACACATCTGTTGTGTGATTATTGACGTTGATTCATTTAAGGATATTAATGATACTTTTGGACATCTAATGGGCGATGAAGTAATCAAAGGGGTGGCGCAAGCCTGTCTGAAAGTGGCCAATGAAGATCAGGAAAATGCCATTGTGGGACGCTACGGAGGCGATGAATTTATCGTCCTCTTTAAAGAGGGCCAACCCCAATACATCATGGAAAAAGCGAAAAAACTGTACAATGAAATCACTTCTTTTTATGTCAACTACCTATCCCAAGAAATCAAAGTCACTGTGAGCATGGGAGTGGTTTGCACAACGAGCCTCCCTTATGCGAAAAAGTTCGCCCAGCTCTTTAAAGTGGCCGATCAGGCGCTATATATGGCAAAAAGGCAAGGCAAAAACCAAATTGTATATCTATCGAATGAAAATTGTTAAAAAAAGTGCCAGGCATTTTGACAACCTGGCACTTTAGGGGAGGTATTATGTATCAGTCGGACACGCCTTTAAATTAAGGTTCAAATGAGCGACTTTTCTATTACTAAAAGAGCGATTTTTTAAACACAACATTGTTTTCTCTGCATTGCATAATCTACTATAGCATCGAAAAATCCCTTTGTGTATCCCACCCCACTCATATGTCACATTTTTATCATATTCCCGGTCACAATTTAGAGATATTTTGTTAATTTTTTATCCATTTTATCAATAAATCCATAAACTTCACTAACTTCATCGCTTTTTCGGCATGTCTATCTTGTCCCATTTTTGATACTTGCAGTTCATAAAAAAAACCGAAAGCAATATTTTACTTTCGGTTGTCACGCAATTCGGGTTTCATCGGAATATGATTCCTACCACTGCATAGATGATGACAGTCGCAAACAAAGCGGTCAAATAAATCAAAGAGTAGCCAAACATTTTATTTGCCCATTTCTTTCCATCCATCTGGCGATATCCCACCAAACTGATCCACAGCCAAATGCCTCCAAGCGTAAGAGAAGAAAGCGTCAACCCCCAACTCAAAGGGACAAACAAAAAACTCGTCAACATCAACAAAATCAAATACACATTGGTTTGGATATAAGTCCGTTTGACCCCTTTGATCACTGGGAGCATCGGAATTTCTGCCATTGCATAATCATCTTTTTTGCGGATTGCCAAAGCGTAGAAATGGGGCATCTGCCAAATAATCATGATGATGAAAAGCGCCCAGCACGCCGGATGCCAAATGTCCGGTGCAACAGCAGCCCACCCGATCAACGGCGGAACCGCCCCGGAAATGCTTCCCACCTCTGTATTCCAAATCGTTCTCCGCTTTGTCCACATCGTATATGGAACTACGTAGAAAAACACACCAAGAAATCCAAGCAAAGCGGCTGTCCAAGTCGTCAATGCCAAAAATCCGAGACCCACAATCAATAAAACAATCCCCACCATCAGCATTGTGCGAATATTGATCTCTCCCGTGACGGACGGCCTCAATTTAGTACGGGGCATTTTCGCATCAATATCCCGGTCGTACACATTGTTGAAAATTCCGGCCGAACCGATCACACATGCCGTTCCGATGAGCGCGTAAATCATATTCGGTATATTTTCAATAAAACTTAAATTATACGTATAAAGGGCAAGCATTAAGGCGGCGAACATCGGAATCAGGTTGGATTTGATAATTCCCGTCTTTACAGCTTTTTTCCATAATTCCAGATTCTTGTTTTGCATTTTATGTCATATTCCCCTTATCAAATACAACCATTATTTTTGAGAATAATTTTCAAGACGTAAACTAATATATATCATACCATTTTTTCATAGGTTTCAACAATCGACAGTTATTTACTATTGTTTGTCGTTTTTGCGGTATGTACATCCAAAATCGGTACTGAATCGCTTTCATGCCCATCCTATGAAAATACTACCATTAATTAATAGTATATATTAATGTCCGAAGAAACAACCTTTGAGAAAATTTAAATTCTTCCGGTATCCCTTTCATCGATATGCCGGCAAAAGGCTTTCAATAAAGGCAAAACGATGATAAACACGAATAAAATCCGAAACATTTGAAATATGGTCACAATCGTTACATCTGCGCCAATGGCACTCGCAAGCAGGCTCATTTGATCAAGTCCCCCTGCCGCCGTGCCCAGAATGCTTGTCGCCAATGAATAGCCCATCATTTTCATCAGTATCCACCCTTGTCCAATCGTAAAAAGCATCAAGAGGATGGTCGTTGCAACACCTAATAAGACAATCCTTTTTCCAAGAACGAGCATTTTCGGGGTCAACAATTGCCCAATATAAGCGCCCATCATCAGTTGGGCGATATGAAGCAGCCCCCCAGGGACTTCCGGCGTTTCAAAAGAAAGAATTTGCATGCCGATGACCAATAACAATGGGGATAAAAAATAGGGGACAGGAATTTTGAGTTTCTTTCCCACCCATACCGAACCTGCTGCCACAACAAGCAAAAGGACCAATTCCGCAAAGGATGACAAGGAAAAGTCCGCTCCTTTCCCCCCACCTGCTGCATGGGCATGTAACAGCAACGGAATCCCCAAAACGATCGTGATGACCCGGACCACATGAAAATACGTGACAACCGCCAAATCAATTTCTTTCTCTTCTTCCGCAAAAGCGACTATCTGAGAAAGACCGCCGGGAACGGTGCATGTCATTGCCGTTTTTAAAGATATATGCCCCGCTTTCACAAGTCCATATGCCAAAAGAAGGCTGAATAATGCAATCATCACGTTCATCGTCAACATGATTCCGATGAGCCGGCCCATATTTTCGAAAAAGTGAAATTGAAAACTCTGCCCAACCGAAATCCCGATGACAATCAATCCTATGTTGCGAAATGAAGACGGCCAATAAAGGTGCGTTTGAATAAAAAACTGGCTGATCAGCACGAAAAAAAGCGGCCCCAAAAGCCAAGGCACGGGCAAATGCAACAAGTTGAATATCCAAACGCCGAGCAGACTGACGACAAGAACGATTCCCATTGACTGAATATTGCGCACTTTGGAAGTCCCCTTTTTCAGGATTGTTTAAATCTAGACTATCATAATTATCCCCATATTCAAAAGTGCCCCTTTTGGCGGATCTAACAAGCGGCTAGTGTTTGATCCATTTTTTCTTTCAAGTATTCAGGCCGAAGTGGCCAGTCTTTTTAAGAAACCCGCATTGTTCCCCTTTTGTTCCAATCTGTCAAATGGCTTCCCCAGAAAATGCAAAATAGAAAGGAGCGCCTATTTTTTTCCGCGCTCCTGAAGATTTACTCATCCATTTCATCCATCTCGTCCATCATCTCATCGAAAGCTTCCGCCACTTTGTCGAATTCTTCATCGGATTCGATTACATCAAAGTCCCCTTCTTCATCCACTTTCAAGAAAAACACTTCGATATCCTCTTCGTTTTCTTCTTGCAAATCATCTGCAAAAGCCACTGCTACATAATCCTGTCCATCAATGGTCAACGCGGCAACGACTTCCACTTCTTCTTCTTGTTCTTCATCCCCAATTGTAAAAACTTCTCCTACTTCGATTTTTTCCATATGGATTCCTCCATTCACTTCCAAAATTTACGTACCACAATAAGTAATATACGGTTCATTTGGATGTACTGGCAATGTACAGTATTCCTCCTGTTCCGCCGAATATGCATAAGGATCGGATAAAATCGATACCAACTTTTTCATCACCGACAAATCGCCCCGTTCCACCGCCGCTTCAAGGGCTTCTTCAACCCGGTGATTGCGCGGAATCACCGAAGGGTTATGTTGCTTCATGATTTTTTCAGTATCGGCCGGGTTTTGTCCTTTTAATCGCGCCTGATACCGTTGATGCCATTGTTGAAATTCCGCTGTTTTGAAGAAAGGTTCCTCCAGTTTTTGCAATGTTAATGCTCTAAAGGTATTGGTATAATCTTGCTCATAGGTTTCCATTAATTCAAGCAAATGCTGTATAAGTTCTTCGTCTTCCTCTTTGGCAGAAACGAACCCCAATTTTTTCCGCATACCGTCAAGATAATGGGAAACGTAAAGATCCGGATAGGTTGCAATCGCTTCTTTGGCAAGTCCAACGGCTCTCTCCTTATCTTCATCCAATAGTGGAATGAGCGCCTCTGCCAATCGCGCCAAATTCCAGCCGCCAATTTTCGGTTGATTTCCATAAGCATAGCGGCCATACGTATCAATTGAACTGAAAACCGTTTCCGGATGATAAATGTCCATGAAGGCGCAAGGACCATAATCGATCGTCTCTCCGCTGATTGCCATATTATCTGTATTCATGACCCCATGGACAAAGCCGACAAGCTGCCACTTGGCTATTAGCGCCGCCTGCTTCTCAATCACTGCTTTTAAAAATGAGAGATACGGATTCGCCTCTTTCAAAAGATGCGGGTAGTGCCTTTTTATTGTATAGTCGCAAAGAGCTTGCAAATCTTCCTTTGAGCCGAACATTTTTGCAAATTCAAAAGTACCAACGCGAATGTGGCTTGAAGCGACCCTTGTCAAAATGGCTCCTGGAAGATATTGCTCACGCATGACCGTTTCCCCTGTCGTGACAACGGCCAAACTTCTTGTCGTCGGGATTCCAAGGTCATGCATCGCTTCACTGATGATGTACTCCCTAAGCATCGGGCCAAGAGCCGCCCGACCATCTCCTCCGCGGGAATAGGGGGTTCTACCTGAGCCTTTCAACTGTATATCAAAACGTTGATTTTCTGATGTGACATGCTCTCCTAAAAGAATGGCCCGCCCATCACCAAGCATAGTGAAATAGCCGAATTGATGACCCGCATAGGCTTGGGCAATCGGCTCGGCGCCTTCCGGAATATGGTTTCCCGCAAAGGTTGCAATCCCTTCTTCCGTTTGCAGCGCTTCATTGTCCAAGTTCAGCTCTTCAGCAAGCGGTTCATTGAAGATGACGAGCTTTGGTGATGCCACAGGCGTCGGTTCTTGCCATGTATAAAAAATGGGCGGCAGTTTAATGTAGCTGTTTTGGAAATTCCATCCCGGGTTGAACTGCATTCGAATCGTTCCTTTTTTCTCTTATTTTTGCAATCGTGCGATCGTTTATTCTTCGGTGCAGGATAAATTATTTGCAGTTTAACAAATCAGGATTGAAATGAACACCTTTTTGCTCAAGGAGTTGGATTTTATTCTACTGTTCGGGGACTAGTTGCAAATACTTGCCGGTTTGAGCCAAGTATTTGCAGTGGGTAGCAAATTATCTGCAGCTTTCCGCAATATCCTTGCAGCTTAACAATCATTTTTTTGGGCATCCTTGATGATCCAATCCGCCGCACTTTGCAAATCAGGAAATGCCGCATCGGCCAAAGGATCCTCTTCACCGATAAAAACCGTCTTCGTTCCCGCTTTTTTCCCTGCTTGAATGTCCGTATCCGTATCGCCCACCATGTAAGAGTTGGACACATCCACTTGATATTTTTCAGCCAAATCTTCAATCATTTTGGAACCCGGTTTGCGGCAGGCGCATCCCGCTTTTGGTTTATGGGGGCAATAAGCGATATCATGGATAATGGCTCCGTGTTTTTTCAATTCATTCACCATATGCTCATGCACCTTTTGAAGCTGGGATTCCTTCATAAACCCAAGGCCTACTCCCCCCTGATTCGTGACAACAAAAATATAATCAAAATGCTCATTCAATTTGCGGATCGCTTCCGGTACACCCGGCAAAAAATGAAGATCTTTCGGCTTGTTTACAAATTTCACCCGTTCTGTTAACACTTCATTGATGACGCCATCCCGATCCAAAAAAACGGCTGTTTTCATGTTCTCCCCCCTCATTATTATTGTTTACGCAAGGAGCGGAATTCATGAAATGGCAGGCACATTCAATTATAAAGTGCGCCGCCGGTCTGTTTTCCGGTCCAGTTCCAAAAATCCACTTCCCCTAAAGCGGCATAGGTAATATGTTCATTGTCAGCGAGTTTTGCCAACTCTTTTGTCGGCCCCGTCAACACAACCCCATAGCATTTCACGCCATGTTCGTCCACATAATCCAGCATTTCCTTAATGGATTCTTGATCAAAATCCCAAATGACGCGTTTTGCCCAAGTTGCATGTTCCGCCAAAAATGCCAGTCCTTTTTTAAAGGCATCTTCTTTTGTGGCCTTATCGGATTCATCATCACCTAACAGTTTGTACCAAGCGTATTCATGAATGCCCCACAAATCTTCGCCTATACTGACATCAATCGTATCATTGTCCCTTGCCGTACCCGTATCAATGGCATACCAAACAATATCGATATCATAATCCTTGAACAGCCTTTTTACTTCATCAAAGGTATAAACCCCATCCAAACTGACCGCTATCTCTGAAACCGTCCCTTCCGGCAACTTATTCAACGCTTCCCAAGTCTCATCGCCAAGACGATAAACCTCAAGATTTTCTTCATAAGCGCCATTGAGGAAACCAAGTGGATAATGGAAAATTAAGCTTAAATCATATCGGCCGTCCACCCATTCCTTCGATATTCCGTTCAAATAATTCAATATCATTTTTCCATGGTATTTTCCGATATATCGTTCTTCGCTGCCCACACTTTTCTGAAGATCCCCCTGTATATCCGCGTTAAAATAAAAATTCGTACTCGTTCCTGCGCCATCACTATACACATTGGGCAGCGTCATTTGAATCGCCGTTTGAATCACCCGATTGGCTGTCAACCCGGTATTTTTATAATAAAGTCCCGTAACGATCGCCGACCCAATGCTGATGATAAAGAAGAGGCCAAAAACGGTAAATGCAGTGGAAAGTCGATTTTTCCATTTCGCCTTGCGCACAATTTTGCGCTGTTCTATGTAAGATAGCTCCGGAACATTCCAATCCTTTGCCGATATCTTCTTCTGATTGATATGTTCTTCCATTTCCCGTTCGCATTCTTCGCAAGTTTGCAAATGTTCTTCTATGGCCCGTTCTTCTTCATTTGTGCACGTTCCGTTAAGATAATCCTCAAGTTTTTTTCTGACTTCCTCGCAACGCATCCTTCTCACTCCCCTTCATTTTCGTTCGCAGCTGTTTTCTGATTCGGAAAATCGCCACCTTTACATTTGAAATGGGCATCCCGAGGATTTCCGCAATTTCCTGGTAAGAAAATTGGTAATAATCCCTTAAAAGAATGAGGTTTCTCTTATGAACCGGCAAGGCATCAATAAGCGCCAGCCATTCATGGATATGTTGCCGGTTCATGACCGTATCCTCTGTTGCTTCGGTCACTTTTGGATGAACCGTTGTCATATCGCCCACATAGGTCAACCGCTTCTCTTTCCGAATCCAATCAATAAACGTATGATAGGCCACTTTAAACAACCAGGGCCGGATTTGCTCCTCTTTGTAACTTTCAAGATACAGGAAGGCGCGATAGAAGGTTTCCTGCACGATATCTTGAGCCAAGTCCTGATTTCTGCAGAGAGAAAAAATATATCGATACACATCTTGAACATGTAAAACATACATTTGCTCCAAATTCATCGCTTCACTCTCACGCCCTCCTTTCACTATATCCACGTTTAACGCGGAAAAAAGTTACATCAAAAATAAAAAAGGCATGTCTTAACATGCCCTATTGATCGAATGCTTCCTTCAATTTCACTTCATAAAATCTCATTGCGCGGAGTTCACCTTGATACTCCACTTTTCCTTGTGCAATTAACTGGCGCAAGCGATACTCAATCCATTCATCGCTTGTATATTGATCCAGGTGGCCAAGCACCTCTCCAATGACTCTTGCTGCTTTAATGAATTTCTTATTGCCCTGTAGGTTCTTCATCTTTCCGATGATCAATGCATCATCCCGATGGTTTTCCGCACCGAAAATTTGGCCTTTATTGTAAGTCCGCAACACTGCATCGGAATGCAAGCATTCTTCCCCTTCTTTCGCATAAGCCTGTCGCTGTTCTTCCGTCAATTCCTCAAGCTCCCCAAGTTCATAAAAAAGGAGCAACTGCTCAGGGGACAACTCTCCCGTATGCCGAGGAAAATCTTCATGCATTCCATTGTAAAACTTGTGATAGGCATCATACGTATTCAAAACAGACATTTCATTCGTTTTTTCCTTCAATAAGTAGAGCGAAAATCGAAGGCCCGTCCCTTCACTGGCATTTTCACCAGTCCAAATGACCACCCGCTGCTCCGGAGGAATCGAACGGATCTTTTCAAAGGCTTGTTGCATGTTGTTTTTGTACCACTCTGCTTGGTCCTTTTCCCACCGGTAGTTTTCCTTCAACCACTGATACCGTCGCTCAAACCCTTCCGCAGTGTGAAGATGATGTATTGGACCTTCCGCCAAGTTATCTGGCACTTCGATGATTTCCTCCGTTTGTTCGTATGGTGTATCCCGAAAAGCATATCTCAAGCTGCCTGCCGCGGAGCTACCAAATACAATATGTACGGTATGCACATTTTTCCCGGCCGGTGTCTCCATTCTTTTCATAAGCGCTTCTTTTACAGACCGCACAAATTCCGGAAAATCTCCGTATTCCGAACGTATCAACAGTAAATGCAGCAGGCTTTTTGCTTCCTGTTCGTTTAGTGTGGAAATGGATTTCTTTAATTGAAAAAGTTCCAAATGTCTTCAACCTCTCTGAAATTTTGTGGATACAAAAAAGGCGACGGATGCAGCGATCGTCATTAACAGAAACGACCACTTGGAAGTCTCACCGAATGTGACCGTTTGAGTTGAAGCCCCGGTTGAGAAGTTTGGCGTATTAAGGATTGTCAAAATGAAACCGGAGAAAAGTTGGAAAACGGCATAAAGAAGAATGAAACTGATGATAAATACAAGATATTTTTTCATTCTGATCCACCTCATTCGGAAATTATTTCATTTATTTACGCCCAAACATTGCAAAAAGTTTCAAAAAATCCGTAAGGCAGTCTGTTTCATTCTTCTTTGAACCTCAATCCCGCTTCGTCCAATGCCTCTTTCATTCTCACAAGCGCGGTTTTCCCCACGCCGTGAAGGGACATGATTTCCTTTTCCGTGTAGTCCGAGAGTTCTTCCACCGATGTGATGCCTTTCCCTTCCAACGCTCTTCTTGCCGGGGCGGATAAACTGGCAAGGAAGCCTTCCTTTGGTTTCCGTTCCGCCTCGCAAACAGGGCAGCTGTTGCAATCGCTGCTCTTATAAAAACGGTGCCCTTTTTCGCAAATTCTCAACGTCTTTTCTGAAGGTTTCATTCCGTCATTCCTTTCCTGTTTCATTGTTCCAATCCCATTCATCTTCGTCCGACAAAGAAGCCCGAATCAAGTAAAGAAGAGGAACATCCCCATTTTCTTCAATGAATTCTTTCGGGTCTGTCACGTTTGTTCTGAAACTCACAGAATTTCCGTCATCCGCTTCAAAAAACGCCATATATCCCAACACCATGTCTTCGGTAAATTCCATTTTGTCGTTAATGACCGGACCCCATGTTCCCGCACCCAGCTTTTCGTCCGGTTTGGGAATTTGACTGTTTGAAACGGCATAGCCCGATTCATCTGTGATTACTTTGCGCAAGTAAAAATTGTCCCATTCGGAATCTTCCAGAAAGAAGAATAACATTTCCCCCTTGGCATCTTCCGTCATTCCAATTCCAACGCCACCAGCCTTCTCAGCCAACTTCCCATATTCATACCGTTCAACCCATACTCTTAAAAATTTCCCTTTTTCCGCGGAGTATTCATAATAAAAGCTTTTATCGCCCACCACCGCCTTTAACAAGTGATCCCCATCGGAAAAATCTTTTTGCTGAATCATATTTTTCGTTGTCTTCTCCCCATCGCTGCAAGCAACAAGCAACATTGCAACAACGGCCAAAATGAACGCACGGATTTTCACTTTCCCCCATCCCTTCCAGACGAAATGTGAACTTTTAGTAATTATAGATTTTGTTCCCTTATTTTTTCAATAGTCTATTTGCCCAAGGGTAATAAAAAAGAGCCACGGTGAAAAGTTTTTCCTTTTCCACCCTGACTCGCTTTCTATTTCATCTGATATAAATTTTTCCTTCCAAATAGACAACCGCTTCGCCGGAAATTTTGACCTGTTCCCCTTCATCTTTGCAAAACAGTTTTCCTCCCCGTTCAGACAGCTGCAATGCCACAAATTCCTTTTTCTCTAAAATCTTTTTCCAATAAGGGACAAGGGTGCAGTGGGCAGAACCGGTCACCGGATCTTCATGAATCCCGGCTTTTGGTGCAAAAAATCGGGAAACGAAATCCGCCTCTTTCCCCTTTGCTGTGGCAATCACTCCAAAGGCATCCAATTTTTTTAATTCTTCCACATTGATTTCCAATCTCCTTATATCTTCTTCCGTCTCAAACACCGCCAAATAATCGCGGGCCAAAAAGACTTCTTTCGGTTTTTTCCCTAAGCCTTTCACCAATGCTTCCGGAACGTCACAAGCTGTTCCTTCCCGGGATGGGAACGTCATCGTCAGCAATGAATTTTCCTTTGTAACGGTCAACATTCCGCTTTTTGTATGAAACTTCACTACAGCAATCGATGGATTCAGATAGTTGAACACAACAAAGGCCGTTGCCAAGGTTGCATGTCCACACAAATCGATTTCCGTTTTTGGCGTAAACCACCGCAATTCGTATTCTTCCTTTTGGCGATGTACTACAAAAGCCGTTTCCGATAAATTGTTTTCCGCCGCTATTTGCTGCATCACGTTGTCCGGAAGCCATTCCGTAAGAGGAACAACCGCAGCCGGATTTCCTTTAAAGGGTTCGCTTGCAAAAGCATCGACTTGATAAATTGGTATCCCAGGCATTTGAAGACTCCTCTCTACTTAAAGTTCTTTATCCAATGGAAAACGGACGTCCTTGATATACGATAATAGTCAATCCTTAAGCCATTATGGTCAATCTTTGCAAAATAATAGCCATACGATCGGACGGATGAAAAAACTCGCACCTAATCATTAGATGCGAGCCCAAAGTTAAAAGATATTAAACACGTACAGTCCAGCCGAATGGATCTTCCATTTTTCCGTATTGGATGCCTGTCAATGTATCATACAACATTTGAGATACTTCACCGATTTTGCCGTCATTTACGACAATGTGTTTATCCAAATATTTTAACTCCCCAACTGGAGAAATTACTGCAGCTGTACCAGTTCCGAACACTTCTTCCAATGTACCCTTATCAGCAGCTTCTATTACTTCGTCAATAGTAATGCGGCGCTCTTCCACTGGAATATTTTTGGATTTCAACACTTTGATCATAGAGTCGCGCGTAATACCTGGCAAGATGCTTCCTGTAAGAGCAGGTGTGATCACTTTGCCATCAATTTTGAAGAAGATGTTCATGCTTCCAACCTCTTCAATATAGCGTTTCTCAACACCATCCAACCATAATGTTTGAGCGTATCCTTCTTTTTCCGCATTGAGTTGTCCGATTAATGAGCTTGCATAGTTACCGCCGGTTTTCGCTTCTCCGGTACCGCCCACAACGGCGCGGACATATTTTTCTTCCACCAAAATTTTCACCGGATTGATACCTTCTTTGTAGTAAGAACCACTTGGAGACATGATAATCATGAATAAGTAGTTTTTGGATGGATGAACACCCAAGAATGGTTCCGTTGCAATAATGAATGGACGGATGTATAAAGATGTGCCTGGTGCATCAGGTACCCAATCACGGTCCACATCCACCAATTTTTTGAGCGCTTCCAATGCAAGTTCTTCGTCCACCGGTGGAATGACAAGACGTTCGTTTGAATGATTCAAGCGTCTGAAGTTCGCGTCCGGACGGAATAGTTGAACGCCTCCGTCTGGTGTGCGGTACGCTTTCAACCCTTCAAACACTGTTTGTCCATAATGGAACACCATGCAGGATGGCTCCAAGCAAATTTTTTGGTAAGGGACAATGCGTGGATCATGCCACCCTTTCCCTTCTGTATAATCCATGATAAACATGTGATCTGTAAAATAGTGCCCAAAGCCAAGCTCGTCCGCAGATGGCTTTTCTTTTGGACTATCGGTTAACTCTATAGTGATTTCTGTCATAATGTAAAGCCCCCAATTATTTTGTCGAATATTCAGAAAAATATTTCTGTTATTAAAATAGTATAATACTTTTATGATTAATTGTTAAAAGAATATTTCGATAAATTATGATTAATTTTCATGGAGAATTGCTGTTTGATGAACTGTTTTTCAATAATAGTATTTATTGTTAAATTTTTTTGATCCATTTCCTTTCAATATTGGCAGATATTCAAATTTAGAAACCGTCTCTCCATAAAAAATATTATCGTCATATAAATTTTGAATCAAAAAGAAAACTCTCCTGCCAATCCATGAGCAGGAGAATTTCATTTAATATGAAAAACCGGGTTTTATAAGTTTATGACGGAATGAAGCCTCTACTTTGAACAAACTCTTCAAATTCTTCCTTTTTCAGCGGACGGCTATAATAAAATCCCTGTCCAAACATGCATCCATCATTTCGTAGCGTTATCACATGCGCCTCATTTTCAATCCCTTCCGCAATCACTTTTAAACCGATTGTATTCGCAAGGTTGATGATGGCTTTCACAATCGCTTTGCTTTCCTCGTTTTTATGGATGTCTTTCACGAAAGATGCATCCACTTTCAACGTGTCAACAGGAAGATGCTTGATATAACTCAACGAGCTGTATCCCGTGCCAAAATCATCTACGGAAATTTGGATGCCCATGTTCCGCAGGCGATTCAACACCGGGATGATGCTGTTCAAATCGGCAAGGATGCTTTCGGTCAATTCAAGTTCCAATAGTTTTGGATTAAACCCTGTATCTTTTAATATTTGTTCCACTTGTTGGACAAAATTCGGATCTTGCAATTGACGAACGGATACATTAACAGCCACGATCAATTGTCCAAACCCCTTATTTTGCCACTCTCTTCCTTGTCGGCAACTTTCTTTTAAAATCCATTCTCCCAGCGGCACAATCAATCCGGTCGCCTCAGCAAGGGAAATAAATTTTCCAGGTGGTATCGCCCCCAGATCCGGATGATTCCAGCGGACAAGCGCTTCCACTCCAACCAGCTGATTATTTTGAATATTGATTTTTGGTTGATATTCCAAAAAGAATTGATGTTCGTTCAATCCTTTTCTCATGGCGTTTTCGATAATGCGGCGTTCCAGTGACACATTTTCCAATTGCCTGTCGTAAATGGCATAGTTGTCTTTGCTGTTTCGCTTCACTTCAGATAGTGCCGCATCCGCATTTTTTATCAGTTCTTCAGGACTCTTGCCGTGTTCGGGATAAAACGCAATACCAATACTGCAAGTGATGGCATACTCTTTTCCATTCAAATGGATCGGTAATCGAAACTTCTCCATAATTTTGCGCACAATGTCCATTGTATCTTCTTCATTCTCTATCCCTTTCAACAGAACAATGAATTCATCGCCGCTCATCCTTGCCACAACATCTTTCTCGCGAATTGCTCCTTTGATGTTGTTGGCCGCATTCACAATGACCAGATCCCCTATGTCGTGTCCCTGTTGATCATTAATCAGCTTGAAATTATCCAAATCGATGAACAATAGAGCAAACTTTTCTTTTGCCAATTTGATATCCAACACATAGGAACGGAGCTCTTTCATAAAGTTGGAGCGGTTCGGCAAGTTCGTTAAACTGTCATAATAAGCCAAATGATAAAGATTTTGTTCCACTTCTTTTCGAATGCTGATGTCGCTCATGGCGATCAGAATGAATTTTTTCGAAGAAGGTTCATCATCATAAATGATTTTAATGTTGGCTTCTACATCGATATACCTTCCTTCCCCATGGAGCAATCGAAATTCCTGCTTGGTTGAAGTTTTTCTTCCTCCATTTTTTAACAAATTTTGAATTTCCCTTTTTATTGAATCCAAATCTTTAATGTGGATCAGATCAAACATATTTTGTTGTCCCAGTGTCTTCAAATCGTAATGCAAGAGGAGGTTGAAGGTCGGCGAAATATAGTGAAATTTCCCTTCTTCATCGATCAATGCCACAAAATTATCGGAATGCTCCGCAATCAGTTCGTATTTTTTGTAGCTCTGCTTCAGCTCTTCTTCCAATTCCTTCTCTTTCGTGATATCCGTTCGAATGGACATATATTTATAAGGTTTTCCCTTTTCATTTAAAAAAGGGATGATGGTCGAATGAACCCAATAATAAGTTCCATCTTTCTTTTTATTTTTTATTTCTCCCCTCCAAATATTTCCTCTTCCGATTTCACTCCACATCCGTTTAAAAAATTCCTTTGGGTGATAACCGGAATTGATGATCCGGTGGGTTTTGCCAATCAATTCTTCCCGGGAAAACTGGGTGATTTCGCAAAAGAGATCGTTTGCATATGTAATTCTTCCTTGGGCATCTGTAACTGCGACGATGGAAGTTTTATCTATGGCATATTTCAGTTCTCTCAATTCTTTCAACTCTTGCAGCAATCGTTGTATTTCATCGGATTGCCCAAAGCTTTTCGAAATATTTTCATTCATAAATGATTAATGCTCCTTTATGTAAATAAAAAATATATCCAAAATACTATTTACTTCAATTCTTACTGAAACATTCCTGGGAAACGTGCGATTTTTTTACTATTTAATATAAATATACTACAACATGGAGATAATAAAAATTCTAATGTAAAAAATATTTTATTAAATTTGTCGAATTTTTTTCATTAATTTTCACTTTTTTAATTCCACATTCACAACTTTTTTCAATCAAAAACGGAAATGAATATATTTTATCCTTTTGATAGGACTTTTTACATAACGAGTGGTTCTGATTTTTTAACATAAAAAACAATCATGAATTTTCATTCACAACCCTGGCATGAAAATGGATATTTCTTTCCCATAATGTAGATAACACAAACAGTTAACAATACGTAGGCTT
>JGI25330J36431_1000061_pt1 | contig 44877 bp, 35 predicted proteins | sample HigsolmetaAR205D_FD_36431 | JGI IMG/M metagenome (IMG submission 36431) | reverse complement strand
ATTAGGCACGCCGCCAGCGTTCGTCCTGAGCCAGGATCAAACTCTCCATAAAAGAAAATTTGATTAGCTCAAACTTTTGTCCGTATCCAATCCGTCAACGAAGGTCAACGAATTGGAAAATTTATAACATTAACGTTTCGGTGTTCAGTTTTCAAGGTTCATTTTCTTAACCGCTTCAACAGCAACGTTTAATATAATAACACGTTCCAAAAACCGTGTCAAGAACTTTTTTGCTGTTTTTTATTTTCAGCAGCAACGTTTATTAATATAACACCGTTGATTTAGTTTTTCAAGCATAAATTAATAAAAAATCAATTCCTATTTTTCGCTCTATTCTAAAATTGACTTCATAGAATATGTACCCTCTATTAAATAAGATAAACTTTAAAAGAAAAAAACAGCCAAATGAAAAAGGAGAATTTGAGCAAACTCAAATTCTCCTTTTACTTAGGTTGGGGATTTCTGAATAATCGGTTTAAATTTGATTATATCAATGACCTGTTGTCGCCAAGAAAAGTAGGAAAATTACTGCAAAGACATACATGATCCAGTGCACTTCTTTTGCTCTTCCTTTTAGTACCATTGTGATTGGATAGAATAAGAAACCTACCGCGATACCAGTTGCGATGGATCCTGTAAATGGCATCATAACCATTGTCAAGAAGGAAGGCACTGCAATCTCGAATTTTTTCCATTCAATCTCACCTAAAGATGCAACCATCAATACTCCCACTACAATCAGAGCCGGTGCAGTAACCGCATTTGTTACTATATTTAAGACCGGTGAGAAGAATAATGCTAATAAGAATAAAATTCCTGTAACAAGGGAAGCAAAACCTGTTCTTGCACCAGCTGCCACACCTGAAGAAGATTCAATGTAAGATGTAACAGTGGATGTACCAAAAATGGAACCGATAATTGACGCAATTGAGTCAGAAATCAATGCTCTGCCCGCGCGAGGCAATTTGTTATCTTTTACAAAGCCCGCTTGGTTTGCTACGGCCATTAATGTACCGGCATTATCAAAAAAGTCTACGAATAAGAATGTTAAGATTGAAGTTAACATCGGAATCGTATAGAACGCCGGATCACCGAATGCGGAAAATAACTTGCCGAATGTCGGTTCAACACTTGGAGGTGTTGATAAAATACCGTTTGGCGTTTGAATAAGGCCAAAAATCATACCAACAATCGCTGTCAATACCATACCGATGAATACGGCACCTCTGACATTTAACACCATCAAAATGACGATTACAAAAATACCGAAAATCGCTAATAACACTTGAGGCTCTCTTAAATCACCGATGCTCAATAAATTATCCGGATCATCCACAACAATTCCGGATAGTTTTAAACCGATAAAAGCAATAAACAATCCGATTCCGGCACCTACAGCCAGTTTTAATTCCATCGGGATTGCATTAATCAATTTTTCGCGCAATCCAGTCAAAGTCAAAATAAAGAAGAAAAGTGATGAAATGAATACAGCCGCTAACGCATATTCCCATGGGAAACCATGTCCTAAAACCACTTCGAAAGTGAAGAATGCGTTTAATCCAAGTCCCGGAGCCAATGCAAGCGGATATTTGGCAAATAGTCCCATGATAAAACATCCGATTGCGGAAGAAACCGCTGTTGCAACAAATACCGCCCCTTGATTCATTCCACTTTCCGAAAGAATGGCAGGGTTAACAGCCAAAATGTAAGCCATCGCTAAGAATGTTGTAAGCCCACCGATAATTTCCTGACGATATGTAGTTCCCAGTTCATCAAATTGGAAATATTTTCTCATAATTTCCTCCGTCTTCCCGTCGCTTCTGTCGATTCAGCTTCAGTATGTCCCACCTTGCCTATAAAATTCAAAAAAATAAAAAGTCATGCCACATTTGCACGACTACAACTCCATAATAGAATCCAAAGGGAAACTCTATTAACAAAGTCGTAGTCAAGCCATTTACGGTAGCTTGGTAGAGACTATCGAGCCATATTCTCGACATTATACGACGTTTTATTTAATTATTACTCAAGTAATATAGCATCTATTTTTTCCTATTTCAATACCATTCACGAACATTTTTTATTTTTTTTATTTTAAAGTTCGTAAAAAACCGTACATTAATAACAAATTCTATATTTTGGTAAAAAACGTTCAGTTTTCATACAGGCGTAAAGTGATGGGCATTTTATCCTGCAAATCCTTCCACTGAGGGCGTTGCAGGAAGATTACAGAAACAGTTCCCAAATGACACATTGTGCAAAGTTGTCCATAAAAAACTCCCTTCCATTTAGTTATTGAAACTAAATAAAAGAGAGTTATCATGTGTTGTATTCAATTTAAATAGACTGATGTATGCAAATTACTCCCATTCAATCGTAGCTGGCGGCTTGGAAGTGATGTCAAGAAGCACGCGGTTGACATGAGGCACCTCGTTCACGATGCGTGTTGAGATTTTTTCCAACACATCATAAGGAATGCGTGCCCAGTCGCAAGTCATTCCATCGATGGATGTAACCGCACGAATGCCGATAGCGTAGTCATATGTGCGTTGGTCTCCCATGACGCCGACGGATTTGATTTCAGGAAGTACTGTGAAGTATTGCCAAATTTCACGGTCAAGACCGGCCTTTTTGATTTCCTCACGTAAGATGGCATCGGATTCACGAACGATTTCCAATTTTTCTTCTGTTACTTCGCCAAGCACGCGAATGGCAAGACCTGGTCCCGGGAATGGCTGGCGCCAAACAATTTCATCAGGCAACCCTAATTGAGTACCCAATGCACGAACCTCATCTTTAAACAATGTTTTTAACGGTTCGATCAATTCAAATTTCATATCTTCCGGTAAACCGCCGACATTGTGGTGGGATTTGATTGTTTGAGCTGTAGCCGTACCGGATTCAATGATGTCGGTATAAAGTGTGCCCTGTGCAAGGAAATCCATATCTTTCAATTTGCTTGCTTCATCAGAGAATACATAAATGAACTCGTTTCCGATAATTTTACGTTTTTGTTCCGGATCTGAAACGCCTTTCAATTTATTCATGAAACGTTCGCGGGCGTCGATTTTGATCACTTTCATGCCAAATTTGCCTTCGAATGTTTCCATTACGCTTTCCGCTTCGCCTTTGCGGAGCAAGTTATGGTCCACGAACATACAAGTTAATTGGTCTCCGATGGCTTTATGGATCAATACCGCAACAACGGAAGAATCGACCCCTCCTGAAAGAGCACATAATACTTTTTTATCTCCCACTTGTTCACGGATTTTTTTCACTTCCAGTTCAATGAAGTTTTCCATTGTCCAGTCGCCTTTTGCACCGCAAATATTGAATACAAAGTGGCGCAAAATATCATTACCATGAACAGAATGGCGTACTTCAGGATGGAATTGAACGCCGTAGATTTTGCGTTCCGTATTTTCCATTGCCGTAATTGGGCAGCTTGGGCTTGTCGCGATTGTTTCAAAACCTTCAGGCAATTGAGTCACCAAGTCGCCATGGCTCATCCAAACCACTTGTTGTTTTGGAAGGTCTGCAAACAATTGGTTGTCTTTTGTAATTTCAATTTCCGCTTTACCATATTCGCGGGTTTCCGCACTTTCCACTTTCCCGCCAAGGGTATGGGCAATCAATTGCATTCCATAGCAAATCCCTAAAATAGGTAAACCTAAATTAAAAATTTCTTCATCCACTTTAAACGCATTTTCATCATACACGGAATTCGGACCGCCTGAGAAGATGATTCCCACAGCGTTCATTTCTTTGATTTCCTGCGCAGAAATTGTATGGGGTTGTAGTTCGGAAAATACTCCAAATTCACGAATTCGGCGCGTGATCAATTGATTGTATTGGCTTCCGAAGTCGAGAACAACGATTTTTTCTTGCTCTTTTAATTGAGTCGTCACGTTTTACACCTCTTCTATATTTTCTGCCTTATAATTTTTTAAATTTTACTCTGACTCCCATTTAAAATCAACCGCTAGTACGATTGATTAAATTTTCCAAACTTTCTTTCACTTTTATATAATCGATTTTTGTTTTATTCCCGTAAAGATAATTTTCATATGCGGCCGTAATCTGCGACATATATGGGGAATCAAATGCTTCGTCCGCTTCTGTTGCAAAAGATTGCAGCGTTTGTCCTTCCTTCCTTTTCAGCCCTTTTAATTCTAACATTTTTAACAGTCTCATATAAATCTTTTCAAAGTTTGTTTCATTAATATTTTGATTTTTTAACCATCGGCTATACCATTTCGGCATCCATAACTTGCGGGAAAAGAACAGGATGATGCCTGCAACAGGCAGACCGATCAAGGCATAGTACAATAAAAAGCGGAGATTTTTGATGAAATCCAATAACCCTGCAAAAATGCCGTTCCCCTGTTTCATCGTTTCATCTTGATCCCGTTGGTTTTCCGGTTTTGTGTCATCATCGACTGTCAGCATTTCATCCTGATATGCATCGGTTTCAAAATCATATTCAATGTTGCGGTTTGTTGAAAAGCCGATCGTCGGTTCAAAAGGAACCCAGCCTACTTTAGGGATATAGGCTTCCACCCAGGAATGGGCATCGTTATTTGTAATTTCGAAAGTTTTCAGCTCTCCATCACTGGACACCATTTCTCCACCGGCAAATCCTTTTACCCATCTCGCGGGAATCCCCACGGCCCGCAGCATCACAACCATTGCCGATGAAAAATTGTCACAGTAGCCATATTTGGTTTCAAATAAAAACTGATCAACGTAGTCCTGGTCTTCTTCAGGAACAGGCACCCCTTCCGTTTCATACCGGAAGCCATTCGTTGCAAAATAACTTTCGATGGCCCGCGCCTTTTCATAATCATTGCCTTTGTCCTTCACGATCTCCCTTGCCAAATCAATGACTCTTTGCGGAAGGGAATCAGGCAGCTGCAAATATTTTTCCCGAATACTTATATCGATCGGTTGTTGGATTGTCGAAGTCAAATCGCTGTATAAATACTCCGGCGTGCTGTATTTAATATGATACATATACTCCCCCGTGTAATCGGTGGCGATTTTTTCCGTTTCTAAATTCATTGCCATATTCACTTGATCTGCCATATCACCGGAGACATTGATGGAAACAAGTCCGTATGGTTGAATAACAAAATCGTAAGGATACTTCGGTTCAATATGGGCAAATTGCTCCTCGCCTTCAGGACCTACCGGCAATGAATGATTGATAGGTTGTCCATAAGAGATTTGTTGCAATAAAATGGTATCGCCCGAAGACTCCCAACCTTTTGACGTATAGAAATCTTTCGTTTCCACCCGCCAATACTGTTTCGTTGCCGCTTGCGCAATGAAAACGACCGTGTCATCCCCTACAAAGGAACCCCCCAGCGCCGAATCATCTTCATCGTAACCGACTTTTTTCACCGGCTCTCCAAATATGCGTCCGCCCTGGTTTGCTGCGGATTTTATATACGGAACCGGATCAGGCCATTGGGGAGCCGCTTTTGGCAACAGGATCGCCACCGCCCCGACAACCCCGATCATCAACAGGACCGGCAATGCCAGCTTAAAATACTGATGCCAATTAAATGAAGCGCCAGATTGCAACATCAGTTTTTTAATATACAAAAATACAAGCATCAGCAATCCAATCAGCACCACTTCAACAATGGCAACCGTACCATCATAATTGGTGAACGTGTCCAAGATTCCAATGAAAATCACCGTCAACACAAGGAAATAGAAGATGTTCAATCTTACCGTCAACCAATAATGCACGATATAGACGAGCATCCACATAAGCAGGAAAAATAAAACCGATTGGAAAGCGTTTGTGATATAAAAGAAACTTCCTTGCAGAATCAATGAAACATTATAATACAGTTCATTGAACAGAAACTGGATACCTTCCGATGAGAACAAGGAAAAATCGCTGTACACATAAACGATAAACCATGAAATATAGCATATTTTTACAACCCACGATATAAAAAAAGGGATGCGGAACAGACTGAACAAAAGGCACAATATGATGAACAACAAAATCAATTCCACATACCCCATACCCGTCAACATCATGATCGGCAAAAGCCATTCCCGCAATATCAAAAAAATCATAATGTCATATAATGCGAGCTCGAATTTATTGAAAACTTCATTTTTCACGGTTTTAACACCTCCGTGAACACTTCGCTGAACATCGGTTTTGTAATCGGCACAATTTTTACGTTGTAATAGTCCCCTTTCATTCGCAGCTGCTCTTCCTGCTTGGATGCAACCACAAAACAGATGATGCCCTTTGTCTTTCTCCCATGATTTTTAAAGAAACTTCTTAATGAATCGCTCAATTCCCCCGTAAATAGAAGAATAAAGGAATCGAGTGTCTTGCCTTCCTTCGTCAAAAGAAGCTCGATATTTTTTGAATCGCTTGCTTTCACCATCGCCAATTGCCGCATGATCCGCTCCAGTTGTCCCCGTTTCAAATGGGAATAAAATGTTTGTTCCTCTCCCGCAATGAAAAACGACACATCTCCTTGATGATCAACAATCGTTTGCAAAACAGAAGCCGCCAATTCAAGGGACTCTTCAAAATGGCTTTTCACTGTAGCATCCAGAACAAGCAATACTTCCTGGCTGTGCCGCACTTCAAAATCTTTCGTCCTCAATGTTTCATCCTTCGCAAAGGATTTCCAATGAATCCATGAAAATCGATCTCCCGCTTGATAATCCCTGACACCCGTTGCCATGGAAGTATCTTTCATAAAAGCGAAAGGAGCCAATACTACTCCCTGATCAAACTGCCTCCGCATTTCACGGTATTTCATCTTTGTGATTTTTGGATAAACCATCACCTTTTGTTTTTGAACGGCAAATTTATGTCTGACAGTCCATCCAAAAAGATCGGTGAAGGTGAATTGCAATGCGGAAAATTCAATGACACCCCGTTCCAAATCAGGTATTTCATACGTCCAAGAAAAATTCCTTTTCAAACCGACAAAAAATACATTGGAACTTCCCTTCATTTTTTCAACCATATCATCGTCCAGTCCAATCTCCCTGATTGTCAGAAACGCTAATGGAAACCAAGTCTTATTAATAAAATGCACCGTCACGGACGCTATATCGCCTCTTTCAAGTCTTGCCGGCTGAATCTCCCTCCGGACTTCCTCAATGCGGAGGGGGACAAAATGAAGAAGCAAAGAGTAGAGCAAAAAAGGAATCAACGTGTAAAACAGAAACCAGCTGACAAATCCCCCTTGAAACATCGCATAACTGAATGTAACGACAATCAATAAAACATTGACGACAAAGCGGCCAAACTTGCTGATTATTCCTTTCCACATGCTCATCTTTCTGCAAACCTTTTAATAGGGATGACGGACTCGGCAATGATATTGTTGATGATATCCTCCACCGTCACACCTTCATAGCGCGCCTCCGGTTTTAAAATGATCCGATGACCGAAGACAAAAGGCGCCAAATATTGGACATCATCAGGTTTTACGAAATCCCGGTCAAGCATTTTGGCATAGGCTTGGGATGCCCTCATCAATGCAATCGTTCCCCGGGGGCTGACCCCCAAATATACATTTTCATCGGTTCTGGTCGCCCGTGCTAGTTGCACGATATATCCTTTTACGGAATCATCCACGTAAACATTTTTCACTTCTTCTTGCAATTCCAATAATTCCCCGATGGTGATCACCGGTTCCAAAGTTTGAATGGGCACTTTATTTTCAGCGCGTCTTAAGATTTCGATTTCCTCCAGTGTTGTCGGATAACCCATGCGGATTTTCATTAAAAACCGATCCAATTGGGCTTCCGGCAATGGAAAAGTTCCTTCGTATTCAATCGGGTTTTGCGTGGCCATGACAAAAAAAGGTTTTGGCAACTGAATGACTTCCCCATCGATGCTCACTGACGATTCTTCCATACATTCCAGTAAAGCGGATTGGGTTTTAGGGGATGTACGGTTAATTTCATCAGCTAAAATAATATTTCCTACGATGGGGCCGGGTCTGAATTCAAACTGCATGGTTTTCGGATTATAGATGGAAACTCCGATGACATCAGAAGGCAACAAGTCAGGAGTAAATTGAATCCGCTTAAATTCCGCGCTCACGGATTTCGCAAGGGAACGTACCATCATGGTTTTTCCGACTCCCGGCACATCTTCAAGCAATACATGTCCACCGGCAAGCAAGGCGATTATGCTAAGTTCAGCCACTTCCCGTTTTCCTATCATTACTTTCTCTATATTACTGATAATTTTTTCGATTTTTTTGTGCATAAAGTATCCTCCTGAAACTCGGGAAAAAGTCAGAATTTACGAAAAATAATTTAATTCAAGCATAAAATAAAAACTGGATAAAAAACAACTAATTGCAATTCGAAAAAGGAAATTATATACCATTAGTATATTTTCCACCTTTATCCGAAAAATTAAACGAAAAAGAAAAGCGAAGTGTTGCCACTTCGCCCTCCATATTATCAAATTCCCTATTCAATTCTATATCCACCCCACTCTTTGAACACGGCCGATTCAGGAATTGCCAATTTCACCGAATTAACAGTTTATAAGGCGATATCAAATGGATTTACGGTAAGTGCGAATGAGAGCTTCCTTATTTCTTGCTTTTTGGATGTTCATTTGATGTTGCATTAAACGGTTGCGCATTTTTTCAACCGTTTCACTATCAAGTGGTTGCCCAATAATGACCATTCTTTTGGTGTTGCGGTTTAAAATTGCATTCGATGAACGGTTTTGCTCCGTATTATTCCTTTTATTTTTTTGCTGTTCCCTCGGATTTTTCGAGAAAAAATGCCGTCCGCCACCGTCGTTCATCATTTTGAACACTTGATCATGACTGGAATGCAAATAACGTTTTGTGTAAGTGCTATTCACAACCGATTGAACGCGAGAAGTTCTCAAATGACACTCACCTCCGCTTCCTGTCTATACTATTTATTTCTATTAATATCGGTACATAACAATAAACTTCAATCTTTCCACCATCAAATAATACTGAATTTTCTTTCAATTGATCGCAAGAAAACCTTCGTTGTTTCATGGTATGCGGGTTTTTATAAAAAATTGTCTCCCACCTTAATCGTCTAGATGGGAGACACAGATCAACAGTTTTTTGCCTATCCGCCCTTACTTCCAAAAATCATCAAAGATGGTGATTGGCAAATGGCGTTTATGCTGCGAGCGTAAATAGTGGCCTTCGATTGTTTTTCTTGCTTCCTCCGGCACAGTTTTTCCTTCCAAATAATCGTCAATCATTTCATAAGATACCCCTAAAGCCGCTTCATCCGGCAGTTGAGGCCGATCATCTTCCAAGTCTGCGGTAGGCGTTTTTTTGTATAAATGTTCAGGGCAGCCTAAATATTGAAGCAGCTGCTTTCCTTGCCGCTTATTTAATCGGAAAATCGGCACCAAATCGACGCCTCCATCGCCGTATTTCGTGTAAAATCCCGTCACCGCTTCCGCCGCATGATCCGTTCCGACAACGACAGAGTTGGTCATTAAAGCGATGGAATATTGCACTTTCATCCGTTCGCGGGCTTTTTCATTTCCTTTCGCGTAATCGCTCAACACGATCCCCGCTTCCCGCAAGGCTTCGACGCTTGCATCCACGGCCTTTTTAATGTTTACCGTAATGACTTTTGTCGGCTGAATAAATTGGATGGCATCCTGCGCATCTTGTTCATCCTTTTGTTCCCCATACGGAAGACGGACTGCGTAACAGGAATATTTCTGTTCACCGGCTTCTTCATTTAATTCATCGACGGCCATTTGCGTCAACTTTCCGACCAGTGTGGAATCCTGCCCTCCGCTGATGGCAATGACAAACCCTTTTATAAAAGGATGTTTCTTTGCATATTCCTTTAAAAATTCGACGGATTTCCGCACCTCTTCTGCAGGGTCAATTTCGGGCAAGACGTGCAACTCTTCAATAATCTGTTTTTGTAAACTTTCCAAATGAAGCCCCCCTAAACTATTCCAAATTTTCGACTGCATCACGGATTTCTTGAATTTTTTTCATTTTGTTATCCCAACATTTTTGGCTGAGGTCCACAGGATATTCTTCAGGATTCAATGAGCGTTTATATTCATCCCATAACAATTCCAAACTTTCCTTTGCATATTCGCGCATTTCTAGAACAGATGGGCTTTCATACACGATTTTACCTTCATCTATGATTTTTTTATGTAATTCTTTCGCTTCGAAGTTAGTCACAAATTTTGAGATAAAGGTATGCACAGGATGGAACATTTTTAAACGTTTTTCTTCCTGCGGGTTCTCATCCGCCAATGTAATGTAGTCCCCTTCCGCTTTTCCATTTTCTTTGTTGATAATGCGGAACACTCTTTTTAAACCTGGTGTCGTCACTTTTTCTGCATTGGAAGTAATCTTCAATGTATCTTCCATTTCACCATGTTCATTTTCAATCGCCACCATTTTATAAACGGCGCCCAATGCAGGTTGATCATAAGCCGTGATGAGCTTTGTACCAATTCCCCAAGAATCCACTTTGGCGCCTTGTGCTTTCAGGTTTAAAATCGTGTATTCATCCAAATTATTGGATGCAATGATTTTCGCATTGGTGAACCCAGCTTCATCCAACATGCGTCGTGCTTCTTTTGATAAAAAGGCGATATCCCCGCTGTCCAAGCGGATTCCGATAAAATTGATTTGGTCTCCCAATTCTTTGGCTACGCGGATGGCATTGGGAACGCCTGATTTCAATGTATTATATGTGTCGACCAGGAACACGCAATCTTTGTGTCTTCTTGCATAGGCTTTAAAAGCTTCATATTCATCTTTGTAAGCTTGTACAAAAGCGTGGGCATGTGTACCGGACACCGGGATATTGAATATTTTTCCTGCCCGGACGTTGGAAGTGGAATCAAAACCGCCAATAATGGCAGCCCGTGCTCCCCAAATGGCGGCATCCAATTCTTGCGCCCGGCGGGAACCAAATTCCGCAGCCGCTTCATCTTTGATAATCTGCTTAATCCGGCTTGCTTTAGTGGCAATCAAAGTTTGAAAATTGACAATATTTAATAGGGCTGTTTCGATAAGTTGCGCTTCTGCCAACGGTGCTTCAATACGAAGCAACGGTTCATTCGCAAAAACGACTTCCCCTTCCACGACCGAATGCAAGGAACCGGTAAAACGTAAAGATTTTAAGTAATCAAGAAATTCATCATCATAACCCAACTCTTTTAAATAGGCCAAGTCCGTTTCACTAAAGCGGAAATTTTTTAAGTAGTCGATAATCCGTTCAAGTCCCGCAAAGATGGCAAACCCGTTCCCGAAAGGAAGTTTTCTGAAGAAAATTTCAAAAACGGCTTTGCGATTATGAATACCGTCAGCCCAATAACATTCCACCATATTGATTTGATATAAATCCGTGTGCAAAGTTAATGAATCGTCTTGATACATTTCTTTCATTCAAGATCCCTTCTTCCATTATTCGTTAATTTTAGTATACACTATTCCAATTTTCTATTCGAAGTTTTCGGCAAAATTATCATACAAATCTCACATTCAAAAAACAAACAAATGAATGGCACACCGTTTTCTTTTCTTCACTTTTGATAAAAATTTATTATTTTCACTTTTTTCTGGCTTAAGACTCAATTATACTTATTTAGGATAGGAGATTGTGATGACAAACGCAATAATTCATTCTGAAATATGTTTGTCAGAAAAAATGGTTCGCTTATATCAGAAGAAGGTGCCGGTCATTTTCTACGTCGGCAAAATCGCCACAATTGCCGGTCCTTCAGATGCAGGAAAAACGTCCATTATTATATGGATTAATTTCCACTTCTTCGGGAAATATAATAACGGTAGGGAATATTGTATCGACATTATTTGATGAGCAATTGCAATTTTCACAAAAAAACAATAATTAGCGAATTATGTATTCTAAAGCTTCAAAATCTTCTATGCTATAATATTTTTGTATATCTTATCAGGAAAAGAGGAGATCGTTTATGCCAGTATTACGTGACTTTTTCATCGCACTATCAGAAAATCAGCTTTTGAATAAGGCAGCACAAAAATATGGTTTAAAACTCGGAGCTCAAAGTGTTGTTGCTGGTACAAATATCCCTGAAGTTATCGAAAGTATCAAAGAACTGAACAAACACGGTATTTCATGTACAGTGGATGTCCTCGGTGAATTTGTAAACGATCGGTCAGAAGCAATCAAAGCGAAAGATTACATTATCGAAACAATTGAAGCGCTTCATGAAAGCGGTGTCGATGCCCATATTTCAATCAAACCTTCCCAATTAGGTTTAAAAATTGACTTTGACTTCTGTTACGATAATGTGATGGAAATTGTAGGAACTGCCCATAAATATAATATGCACGTAAACTTTGACCAGGAAACTTACGATTTGTTGCAGCCTACATTTGAATTGATGGAAAAAGTGTCCGAAACTTACGATAATGTCGGTACGGTTATCCAAGCTTATTTCTTCAATGCGAAAGAAAATGCGGAAAAATATAAAGATTACCGCCTTCGCATCGTAAAAGGCGCTTATAAAGAATCGCCAAGCGTTGCTTATCAAGATAAAAGCGATATTGATTTGAACTTTATTGAAATCATTGAATACTCCTTATTGAATTGCAAATTTACGTCCATCGCGACACACGATCATAATGTAATCAATCACGTCAAACAATTCGTGAAAGATCACAATATTCCTAATGACCGGTTTGAATTCCAAATGCTTTATGGTTTCCGCAAAGATATGCAATTGGAATTGGCTAAAGAAGGCTATAATTTCTGTACTTATGTTCCTTTCGGCAGTGACTGGTACGGATACTTCATGCGCCGACTTGCTGAACGTCCTCAAAACATAAACCTTGTCACAAAACAAGTGTTTAATAAAAAGACGAATACAGTCATCGGCTTAATGGCTGCCGCCTTTGCATTGGGACGCCTTACGAAAAAAAATAAATAATGAAAATAAAAGGACATAACATCGGCTTAAACGCTTGTTATGTCCTCTCTTTTTTTATTTATTCCACCCTTTTTCTTTAAAGCGGGAAATGGCTTCGATACGATTGCCGACGCCCAGCTTATCCAAAATGGTGGAGATGTAATTTCTTACCGTACCTGTGGATAAATATAACTCCGCAGCGATCTCCTTTGTGGTTTTTCCTTCCGCCACAAGCTCCAACACTTGACTTTCCCGTTCGGTCAATGGATTTTCGCTTTCTTCATCATAGACGATATCCACCAATTCCGGTGCATAGATCCGTCTTCCTTCCATAATCACCCGTATAGCGTTCACGAGCTCTTCAATCGGGCTGTCCTTCAACAAATAACCTCTCACTCCGGCTTTTCTTGCCCGGTCAAAATAACCGGGTCTTGCAAAGGTCGTTAAAATGATAATTTTGCAATCGGTTTTCCCATTCAACTCTTCCGCAGCATCAAGCCCTGTTTTCACCGGCATTTCAATATCCATAATGCAAATATCCGGTTTCAATTCGTCGACAAGCCGCACCGCTTCTTCCCCGTTTTTGGCAAGTCCCACTACTTCCATATCGTCTTCCATGTTTAGCAGTGAACTCAATGCGCCAAGCAACATCCCTTGATCTTCCGCAATCACAATTCTTATCATATTGCACTTCCTTCCTGGTGGATAATGGTGAGGGGTATCGTAATCTTCAATTTCACTCCAGGATTATTTTCAATCGTCACTGTTCCATTGATAAATTCCAATCGTTCACGCATCCCTTTTAATCCATTCCCTTCAAACCCGGCGTTTTCATTTAATCCTTTTCCATCATCTTGGATCAACAGCATCACTTCATTTTTATCCTGTTGAATTTCAACGGTGCAGTTCTTTGCACCGCTATGCTTCACAATGTTGGTCACCGCTTCTTTTAAACACATACTTAGTACATTTTCCACTAAAACGGGGATTTTTAATTTATGAATATCCCCGATCAACTGATAGTGAATCCCGGCAGCTTGCAACATTTCCTCCACCCGCTTGCATTCCTCGCTCAACTTGACAGCTTTCATATTCGAAACGAGTTCCCGCACTTCTTTTAATGCGATTCTTGCCGTGTGCCGGATTTCTTGAATTTCTTTGATCGCCGCTTTCGGATTTTTTTCCACAAGCCGGCTCGCCAAATCGCTCTTTAAACCGATCATGGAGAGCTTTTGTCCCAGCGTATCATGCAAATCCCTGGCAATACGCTGCCGTTCTTCGTGGATAATCAGTTCCGCAATCCGCTCTTTTGCACTTTCCAATTCACCTTCCAGATTTTCCTGCTTGTTCCTGCTATAGATGGCGATCGGCAAAATGACAACACCCACTACGGTGATGATGATAAATGGCGTCTGGTGGAGGAATGATTCCAATTCAATGAAATAACCGGCGACGATGGAAAGAATCGTAAATCCAATATGCAAGCCGTACATGATATAAAAACCGACCGTGCTTTTGATATTACCAATGAAGAAAGAGGTGAAGATGGATAAATACACATACCCGTAAAATAACGTCATCAAAATATTCAGCGCCATTCCGAAACTGACCCACATATAGACAACCCCGTTTTTGGAATGGACAGAAAAATAGTAAGATAAAAAATAAAGCAAAATCAAAACAACCCCGAAAAATATTTGCACTTGGGATAATGTCCGTACAACAAGGAAGTAAAAAGGGAGAATACAAAAGATGATCCATATATAAATGCTAATCCACTTGCTTCTCGGTAAAATCATGTACCAGCGCTTCATCGTTTTCCTCGCAACCTTTTTCTTTTCATTATACATTGTGAAAACACGAAAGTCCCAAAAGCAGGCTATACTTTTGGGACTCTTCCTTTAGACTTCAACCGACTTTACTTTTCCGGAATATAATTTTTCCACTTCTTTAAAAGTGACAAACCTTTTCTTCTCCGGATCGTACAATTTATAACGAATCGATTCGATACTTGTTTTAATCGTTATCGTTGTCGCCTTTTGAAGAGGAGGCACGGAATTATGGGCCGCTTCCAAATAATAATTTGGTACCCTCGGCGCCAAATGGTGCACATGATGGTAACCGATATTCCCTGTAATCCATTGCAGCACTTTCGGCAATTTATAAAAAGAACTTCCCTCTACGGCCGCCTTTACATAATCCCACTCCGGATCGTATTCGAAATATGAATCTTCATACGTATGTTGGATATAAAACAGCCAAATGCCAAGGGATCCCGCAATAAACATCGTCACTCCATGAACTAGAAGTACCGCTTTCCAGCCAAAGGCCAAAATCAGGGCTGTGATTAATAGCGCCACCATAATATTGGTGAAATACGTGTTCATGCGCTCTTTCTTCTTCGCATCTTTCCGGTTGAAACGATTTAAAACCAGCACTAAATACAATGGCCCCAACCCGAACATCACAAAAGGATTACGGTATAAACGGTAGAAAAATCTTTTGGTTTTTGAAAGGGCCAAATATTCATCCGTCGTCAACATATCAATATCACCGATGCCGCGTTTATCCAAATTGCCGCTTGTGGCATGGTGAATCAAATGCTCCCTTCTCCATTTCGCATAAGGGAAGGAAGTGAGGATTCCAGTAATGTTTCCTACAAAATCATTGGCCTTTTTGCTCTTGAAAAAGGATCCATGGGTGCAATCATGAAAAATAATGAATGTGCGCACGACAAATCCGGAAGCAAGCACGCCACAAAGGACGCCTATCCACGGATTGGTACTCGCAAAATAATATCCGATTCCCCAAATGATGAGGAGGGGAATGAGGGTATCCATCATTTGAAGGATACTTTTTTTCCTTTCCGATTTGGCAAAGGGTGCAACATCTTTACGTAATTTTTTCGTCTTTTCAGCATTAGTCATCGACATAGGTTCACCTATTCCTATAAATTAGTATTCTCATCGTACAATGGATTGTCACGGACCAATAGAATCAAATATCACCTTTTCCACATTACAAATGTCATATAAAAAGGATCCATCCCTGTTATTCTTTGAGATGGATCCCTTTTTCATTCAATAAAAATGCAATTGATAATATTCAATGTCCAACCATTTCCCGAATTTGTAGCCGATATTTTTTAATCGGCCGGCCAGGTGAAAACCGAACTGTTCGTGCAGCTTGATACTTGCGATATTTTCCGAATCGATGACAGCCACCAGTGTTCTCACATTCCGTTTCTTTGCTTCTTCAATGATTGTTTGCAAAAGCTTTTTTCCGATTCCTTTTCCTTGGTGTTTGGATGAAACATAAACGGAATGTTCCATGGAATATTTATAGCCTTCATTGGGATAAAATCGTTTGAATGTGGCAAAACCCGCCACTTCCCCATCCTCTTCATAGACAAACATCGGATTATGTTCCTTTTCATTTTCTATAAACCATTGCTTTCTTTCTTCCAACGTCTCCGGATGTGTGCGATAAAGGGATGTCGTATTCAAAATGGCTTCGTTGTAGATGGCTGATACACTTTCAAGATCTTCCGCCGTCATTGGCCGAATCATCCAATCTCCCTCCTTGATACGGTTCAGAAATATTTTGTTGATAAAAAGCAACCTGATGATATAGACACAAAAATCGGGGTGATTGTCACAATTTCTGTTGATACGGACACAAAACCTGTCATTAAAAACGGGAGATGTCGTTATGTTCACAAAATCAGGCGATAGCTTAATTTTAATAAAAAACATCCCCTTTCCCAGGGGATGCTCATTGTCATACGTTGAAATATCTCGCGCTTGGGTGGGCAAAGACGATGGCCGAAACGCTTGCTTCCGGCTCCATCATGTAACCTTCCGTCAAATGTACGCCAATTTGCTCCGGTTTCAACAATTTAAACAGCTTCTCCTGATCCTCCAAATTCGGACAAGCAGGGTAACCAAAGGAGAATCGCTGACCTTGATACTTGGCGGCAAAACGTTCCTTCATCGTAAAGTCTGTCGGATCCGGGAATCCCCAAACGTCGCGGATTTCCTGGTGCAATCGTTCTGCAAATCCTTCCGCAAGCTCCAATGCTGTGGAAAGGAGTGCATGGCTTTCCAAGAATTTTCCTTCTTCTTTCAATCGTTCCGCCTTTTCTTTTGCACCATGGCCGGCAGTAACCACCATGAGCGCCACATAATCCATTTCTCCGCTATCAACAGATTTCAAGTAATCGGCAAGACATAAATATGGTTCTACTTGTTGCCGTGGGAAATGGAATCGCTCAATTTCAGTTTTCACATCATCCGGGCTGTAAATGATCACATCGTCCCCATCACTTTGGGCAGGGAAGAATTGATACATGCCTGAAGGCTTCAAGACTCCGGAATTTAAAATGTCCATCACCAAATTGTATAACTCCACCGCCCGCGCGTCTTTCTCTGCCAGCAATTTCTCCACATTGCCTTTCAAACCCAAATGATGGCCGAGCAATGTGCGCATATTGACATATGGCAGCAAATGTTGAACCGAATAATTTTTCTTAATATGCACTTTCAAATCTTTTGGTACGAACACCGGCGCATCTTCCACCGTTCTGGCTTGCTTTTTCGGCGCTTCTTTTTTCGGCTGGTTTGCCCGTTTCGCATCCGCTTCTAATCGTTTTTCACGGGATTCCCGAATTTCTTGCAGGAAGGCTTCCCGTTCGTTTGAATCCATCAAACGGTTGGCATGTTCCAACCCTTGCATCGCATCTTTTGCGTAAATCACCGGTCCATCGTATTCCGCGGCGATTTTCGTTTCCGTAAAGCGTTTCGTCAAAGCGGCTCCCCCAACAAGAATCGGTACATCAATGCCGGCCGCTTTAAAGTCTTGTGCCGTCAACACCATTTGCTGTGCCGACTTCACTAGTAGTCCAGATAAGCCGACGATATCCGGTTTTTCTTTGCGGATGGCTTCAATCAATTCCGCAGGGGTTACTTTGATCCCTAAATCAATGACTTGATAACCGTTGTTGCTCAAAATTATATCCACTAAGTTTTTCCCGATATCGTGAACGTCGCCTTTTACCGTAGCCAAAATGACTTTCCCTTTTCCGGCGCTTTCCTCCACTTTCTCCATATACTGTTCCAGGTGGGCAACGGCTGCCTTCATTACGCCGGCACTTTGCAACACTTCCGCCACGATTAATTGGTTATCGTTGAATAAGCGGCCGACTTCCGCCATGCCGTCCATAAGCGGCCCGTTTATAATATCGAGTGGCGTATCAAAGATTTTTCTTGCTTCCTCCAAATCTTCAATTAAGCCATCTTTTGTTCCTTCGACGATGTAATATTTCAAACGTTCCTCCACCGTCGCAGGAAGCTCGACCTTTTTCTCCTCTTTCTTTTTATCCCGGTAAAAGGCCGTAAATTTCGCCAAGGTTTCATCGTTCGTATTGAAAATCAAATCATTGGCAAGTTGAATTTCTTCTTCCGGCAACGAAGCGTAACGCTCCAATTTTTCCGTATTGACGATGGCATAATCCAGCCCCGCTTGCGTGCAGTGATATAAAAATACCGCATTCAACACTTCCCGTCCCACAGGTGGAAGACCAAAGGAAACGTTGCTGATGCCAAGCACCGTCAAAGCTCTCGGGAATTTTTGTTTAATGAGGCGAATTCCTTCAATCGTTTCCTCCGCGGCGCCAATGTATTGTTCATCCCCCGTACCTACCGGGAACACCAATGGGTCAAAAATGATATCTTCCGGTGCCAAGCCCCATTTTTCCGTCAAGATTTTGTACGAGCGTTCCGCAATGGCCAATTTTCTTTCGCGCGTAACGGCCATTCCTTCTTCGTCGATTGTTCCAACCACAACCGAAGCCCCGTATTTTTTTACAATCGGGAGCACTTTGTCGAAACGCTCTTCACCATCTTCCAGATTAATAGAATTGATGATGGCCTTTCCTTGGGAATATTTCAAGGCCTCCTCGATGACGCGCTCATCCGTTGAGTCAATCACCAAAGGCACTTTCACTTTCTTCACAACTTCTTGCATAAACTTGCGCATATCCTCAAGCTCATCCCGGTCAGGATTTGCCAAACAAATATCGATGACATGCGCCCCGTTTTTCACTTGGGCACGGGCGATTTCCGCCGCTTCCTCGTATTTTCCTTCAATGATTAATTGCTTAAATTTGCGGGAACCGATGACGTTCGTTCTTTCACCGATAAACAACGGACGCATGGAATCATCATAAACAAGCGGTTCAATGCCGGATACGGCATGCCCGTGGGATTTTTCCTTCTTCGGACGCGGTTTGTAATCTTTGATCGCTTCACGAATGGCTTTAATGTGGGCAGGAGTCGTTCCGCAGCATCCTCCGACAATGTTTAGCCAGCCCTTTTCAGCAAATCCTTTCAATTTGGTCGATAACGATTCCGGCGTTTCGTGATAGTGCCCTTCTTCATCCGGCAATCCGGCGTTCGGATAACAGCTGATATAACTTGTGGACAATTCGGATAAGGAGCGGATATGGTCCGTCATAAACTCCGGTCCTGTCGCACAGTTCAGACCAATGGAAATTGGATGTATATGCTCAATGGAAATATAGAAAGCTTCAATGGACTGACCGGCCAATGTTGTTCCCATCGGTTCAATTGTTGCGGAAACCATGACCGGAAGCTCTTTTCCCGTTTCTTCAAAAGCCCGCTTGATGCCAAGGGTTGCCGCTTTTACATTCAGCATATCCTGGCTTGTTTCAAGCAAAAGCAGGTCCGCTCCGCCGTCAATTAAGGCTTTGGCTTGAATATAAAAGTTTTCCGCTAGTTCATCGAATGTCACGCCGCCTGTGACAGACAATGTTTTCGTTGTCGGACCCATGGATCCTGCCACAAATCGAGGCCAATCACTGGTTGAATATTTTTCCGCTTCCGCCTTTGCAAGTTCCACTGCCCTTTTGTTGATTTCATAAGCTTTGTGCCCTAAGCCGTATTCGTTCAAAACAAGGGGCGTTCCCCCAAAAGTATCGGTCGAAATGATATCCGCCCCCGCCTCCAAGTAGGCACGGTGGATTTTTGAAATCACATCCGATCTTGTCAAGACAAGATATTCATTGCATCCTTCATATTGTTCGCCACCGAAATCTTCCGCTGACAAATTTTCCTGCTGGAGCATTGTACCCATTGCCCCGTCAATGATCAAAATTCGTTTCTGCAACTGTTCTTCGATTGGATGGTTAACCATTTGCTATAACTCCTTTGTTCTGCTCATCAAGTTGTTGGATATATTGCAATAGTTGTGATGTTATATCGTATCGCATAAACGGCGTGATCAAATAGATTCCGTTAAAGTATTTCGTTGCCGTATCTAACAACTCTTTCGCAATTTCAAGACCCACTCTTGTTTCTTCTTCTTTATTTCCGCTCACTTGTTTCATTCTTTCCAACACATCATCGGACAATTTGATTCCTGGCACTTCATGATGCAAGAACTCCGCATTTTTAAAGCTTGTGAGCGGCATGATTCCGATATAAATCGGTGTTTCCAAATGTTTCGTCGCTTCATATACTTCCACGATTTTTTCCTTGGAGTATACCGGCTGGGAAATGAAGTAATCCGCACCATGTTCGATTTTTTTCTCAAGGCGGCTTACCGCGCGATCAATCACCCTTACATTCGGATTGAAAGCGGCCGCTACAGAGAAGTTGGCTTTCTTTTTAAGGGCTTTTCCGGAGAAAGAAATCCCTTCGTTCAATTGTTTGATGAGGGAGATCAATTCCATGGATGAAACATCATAAACGCTTGTGGCGCCCGGAAAATCCCCCACTTTTGTCGGGTCTCCTGTAACGGCTAATACATCATGGAGACCAAGGGCGCTTAACCCCAACAAATGGGATTGCAACCCGATCAAATTCCGGTCCCGGCATGTAATATGGGGCATTGTGCGGATTCCGTATTGCAATTTTAAGATGGCCCCCATCGCCAAGTTGCTGACTCTTGGGGAAGCCAAGGAATTGTCGGCCATCATGATAAGGTCTGCCCCGGCCTCGTACAGCGCTTTGGCCCCTTCAATAAATTTGTCGATTTCAAGATGCTTTGGTGTATCCAACTCGACAATGACCGAACGTTCCCTTTTCGCTTTTTCATGAAGCGGCTCGAAACTCCGCGGTTCTGCTTCCTGAATGACAATTTCCCTTTGGGGTTTTGCCACTTTCTTTTCAACCGGCTGGAAATGGGCCAGTTTCTTTTTCATCGCTTCAATATGTTTTGGCGTCGTTCCGCAGCATCCTCCGATGAGCCTTACCCCTTCATTGCAAAGTTCCACTGCGGCACGGGCAAAATAATCCACTTCCGATTCATAAACGACGCGGCCATCCTCGATATCCAACAGGGATGCGTTCGGATAAGCCGATAAAAAGGCCCGTTCGGGAATTTCCACCTCTTCAAAGGCCTGTAATGTGTGATAAGGGCCAAGACGGCAGTTCACTCCTACGACATCTGCCCCCAATTGTTCAAGCCGCTTCAACGCATCATTCAATTTCATGCCGTTCAATAACACGCCAGGTTCCTGCATGGAAACTTGGGCGATGATAGGCATATCCGTCATTAGCCTTAGCATTTTCAACGTTTCCGTAAGTTCTTCAAAATCATAGTAAGTTTCAAGCAATAAACCATCCAACTGTCCGTCAATCAACACTTCCGCCTGTTCACGGACAGCTTCCAGAATTTCCTCCAATGTGTGGTCAACTTTCCGGACGCCGCGAATTCCGCCGATGGAACCCAAAACAAAGACGTTGTGGCCTTCTGCTGCACGCTTCGCTACAGCAATCGCCCCTTGGTTGATTTCCGCCACTTTGGACTCCAATCCATAACGGGCAAGCTTGATTCCATTGGCTCCATAAGTATTCGTTTGAATCACATCAGCGCCGGCCTGTATGTATTCGCTATGAATTTTTTCGATGATGTCCGGTCTTTCAATATTCATTTCTTCATGGCAGTATTCAAGTCCGTACGAATATAAAAGGGTTCCCATCGCCCCATCTGCAACCAACACTCTATTTCTTAAAGCTTCCAGTAGCCCCATCCAAATTCCCTCACTTTTCTTTACTTCTTAAATATTCAGTTAATTCAACTAAAAGAAAAAGCCTTCTTGCGAAAGAAGGCTTGTCATTTCCTTTTGAAGTCACCTTATCTTTCGGCCATTGCCGCTGGATTTAGCACCTTACTAATTTCATTAGTGGTTGCTGAAGCTTCACAGGGCCAGTTCCCTCCACTTCTCTCGATAAGTAATATTCAATTTTGAAATACCGATATAATAGCTTACATCATAAACGGTATTCTTCATTTTGTCAAGTTAACTAATCGGAATTAATGCGAAATGATATCGAAAATTTTCTCTGCCGTTTCTTTACCATTATCGATACATGCGCCGATTCCTACGCCGAAATAAGAACATCCTGCAATGAACAGATTTGGATAGAGCTGATCCAATTTTGCCAACACTTGATCCAATGCTTCGTGATGGGCCAAATCATAAGTCGGCATCGCTTCAATCCATTTCGTAATATTCACAATGCTAGGTTGCGCTTCTATATTCAAGCTGAGTTTAATATCGTTCAATGCCACTTTTGTCAGCTCTTCATCAGTCATGTTGATCAATTCTTGATAACGTGGATTACTTTCCTTATAGAAGACGCGCACCAACAGGTTCCCTTCTTTGGACGTATGTTTCCATTTGCGGCTTGTCCAAGTGGATGCATTACATGCCAAATCGCTGTTATGGGAAACGATAAATCCGGTGCCATCCTGCGGCAATACGGAATCCGGCAGATCAAAGCCCAAATACATTGTGATGGCGGATGCATCTTTGAATTGGTTGAAATAAGGTTCCAATTCTTCATTATTCAAAAGATGTTTAATCACTTTGTTAGGCAATGCCAAAACAACAACATCCGATTCCATTTTATCGCCACTAGCCAAAGTGATTTCATAACGATCATTTTTCTTCTCGACTTGAACCGTTTCCGTGCCTTTATAAATTTCTACATCATCCAACAGTTCTTCCAATCGGTCGATCAATTGGCTTAAACCGTTTTTAAAAGACAAGAATTTTTTATTTGCTTCCCGTTCAAATTTTTCCCGATTCGCTTGCAATCCTTTCATCAGGCTGCCATATTCATTTTTATAATCGACCAAATACGGAAGGGTGGAAGCGATGGACAATTTATAAATATCTCCGGAATAAACGCCGGCAAGTACTGGGGCAATCTGCTTTTCAACGATTTCTTTTCCCAAAAAGTATTCCAAAAATTCTCCGATTGAATTTTCCTTTGTAAATTTCGTATTCGGAATTTCTTCATCTTTTAAAAAGCGTTGTTTTCCTTCTTCTGAAATCAATGTGCTCGCATTCAATGATTCCACCGTCATCGGAATACCGAAAACAGACTCCTTAGGAATTGCATGTAATTCATTGTTCGTATGGATATAGGAAATCCCCGTTTCGTTATAAACAACTTCCGATTCAAAATCGAGTTCTTTTATCAGTTCTTGGACACTTGGATAACGGGCTACAATGGAATCCGCCCCCGTTTCCATGACGAATCCGTTTTCCCGCGCTGTGTGCATTTTGCCGCCAAGGTAAGGATTTTTTTCCAAAAGCACCAAACGGGCAGGAACATTTTTTTCTTTCAATTGTTTTTGCAAATAGTACATCGTGCAAAGTCCTGTAATTCCTCCACCAATCACTGTTACCGTTTTCATTCAATACAACTCCTATACATTCAATTTGACTATTTTAAGTATAATCGCTTTTTTTAGCTATTTTTGTGTCGGCTTTAGCAAATTTTATTGAATAATAGTCGAAAAATTTCATAATTCAATAGACTTCCACTCGAATTGTCCAAGGGAATGTGCATTCCAAGAAGTGGATGGAGGAAATTGCGGAATTATTGAACATATTCGTTTTCCATTTGTTGTCTTGCCAATTCCCGCCAACGGGAGGCAGCCTTCTTATCAACCTCGACATCGATTCCATTTTCATAAATATGGGCGATATTCAACTTTGCCTGATAATCGCCGAGCAATGAAGCCCGCTTATAATAGTAAAGCGCTTTCTTTCCATTCCTTTCCACCCCAATGCCGTTCTCATATAAATATCCCAAATTATAAATGGAATCGATATGATGGGATTCAGCCGCTTTCTCAAACCATTCAACGGCTTTTGAAATGTTTTTCTCCACACCCAATAGCCCGTCCAAATAGATGGAACCCATACGGTACTGGGCATCCTCATAACCGCCTTGAGCGGACTTCAAATAATAGTGAAAGGCCTTATCTTCATCTTTATTGATTCCGATTCCTTGTTCATACATGATCCCCAGCGTAAACATCGCTTCCACCACATCCTGTTTTGCAGCCTCTTTGAACCATTTCAATGCTTCCTTGTAATTTACAGGGACCCCTTCTCCGTTCAAATACATATCGGCCAAGTTATTTTGGGCATCCGGATGTCCCTTTTTTGCCGCCTTTTTATATAATTGAAAAGCCATCTTCACATCTTCTTCCACCCCAAGCCCTTCATAATAACAGTTTGCAAGCTGATAAAGGGCTTCACTATTCCCGGCTTTGCCGGCTTTTTGCAGCCAATATACCACGAGGGAATATTCTTCCATAATTTTATAAAGATAGGCCAATTCAATCATAGCTTCCACATTTTTTTCATGGGCAAGGCGATAAATATCTCTCGCTTGGATCAATTGCTCGACTGTCAGTAAATGCTGGAACCGCAGCAATAACTCTTCAAATTTATCTTGCTTATCTACCACGCCATCTACACCTTTTCTATTTTCCTTTGAAATATTCCACCAAATAATTTCGAAATTGATTCGTTGACGGAGAAATATATCTCCCTGCAACCCATGATACCCCAATTTTACGTTCACAAATTGGTTCTTTTACGGAAATTTTTTTGACATTATATTCCGATAATCCTTTAATGGATGGAATGATGGAAACACCATGGCCTGCGCTGACAAATCCCGCTACCGTATGCGGATCTTCCCCTTCAAATGTGATGTTTGTTTTGGAAATCCCTACATCCTTCAATAGTTTATCCACCATGTGACGCAGTGCATTCCCTTTTTTGATCGAAACAAAAGGTTCGTCTTTAATCTCCTTCAACTCAATAAAATCTTTTTTTGCCAAAGGATGATTTATGGGGACAATCACAAACAATTCTTCTTTCCACAATTCAATCCATTCTATTTCAACCACTTTTGACTCAATACGCTGGGATAAACATAAATCAATATCCCCTTTTTCCAAAAGTTCCAATAAATTCAACGAAGATGCTTGCGTCAAGTTAAACTTAATATTTGGATATTTATCATGGACATGGGCCATCAACTCGGGCACAATTTCCATTCCCAACGTATGAATAAATCCAAATGACACTTCACCGTAACCCGGCGTGACAAGACCGCTGATTTCCTGTTTGGCCCTGCTGTATTCATCCAAAATCTTATTGACGCTTTCCAAAAACAGCTTCCCATAGCGGTTCAATATGATGGAACGCCCTTGACGATCGAAAAGGGGCACGCCAATCTCCTGCTCAATATTTGAAATGGATTTGCTCAGGGCGGGTTGGGAAATGTTTAACATTTCAGCAGCATGGGTCATATGTTCCGTTTCAGCCACTACTTTAAAGTACTCTAATTGTTGTATTTCCATAGCGAATTCCCTTCTTAAAAAATGATAACCGAATCGAATCAATTTGATAGAAATAATAAATTGTATTTATGTAAGTCTATATCTATAATAAAGTTAAACGTTGAGTTTGAATACCAAAAATCTTAAAAAAACACAAGTATTTTTCTTAAATTTTCAAACAATTTTCAAATTCTTTTTAAATTTTCTGTCACATTACGGTTAAAAAGGAGTAGTTCTTCAGAATGAAAATCATTTCGCCAAAACCATTTACGATTGAGGCGGGAAAACGTGCTGTCTTATTATTGCATGGCTTTACAGGCAACACAAATGATGTGAAACGTTTAGGCCGCTATTTAGCAGAACGCAACTATACGGTTCACGCTCCTTTGTATAAAGGCCATGGCGGTGATCCTTTAGCCCTCATTCAAACCGATCCGATTGAATGGTGGAACAGTGCAGTTGAGGGTTATGATGAGCTTCGAAGACGTGGCTATACAGAAATTGCCGTTGCTGGTGTTTCTCTCGGAGGCATTTTCTCATTGCGCCTTGGCGAAGAACGTCCAATCAAAGCGATTGTAACAATGTCCGCACCAGCATTGGATAAAAGTGTTGATAGCTTGCAACAACGCATCATTAGCTATACAATTAATTACAAAAAGCTGACTGGAACATATAATGAAGAAGAAGATAAACCAGAAGTTATTGCAAAAAGATATCAAATGCCGAAGCTTGAATATTTGCAAGGCATTATTAATGATACAAGCGCAAAATTGAATAAAATTGATAAACCTGTTCACATCTTGCGCGGCTTACATGATGATGAGTACTATTGCAAAAGCGCGGATTATATTTACAATTCCGTCAATTCGCGCATTAAATCGGTAAAAAGCTTCATCAATTCAGGTCACATTTTAACGGTTGACAAAGAACGTGAACTTGTATTTGAAGAAGTATACCGGTTCTTTGAAAGTTTGGATTGGGAAGAATAAAATTCGATTCTTCTTGCCATAATAATAATGTATCCCCTAGCAAATTCCCCAATTTGCTATGATATAAATATGTCCTTGAGACATACATCCCTTTAGCAAGCTACGAAAATGATCCCCGTCAAATTTCGTAGCTTGTTTTTTTGTGCAATTTTTCAGGATAAACTAAAGTGCCGTTTTCATTCAACGACTTTCCCGTACACTCCGCCTCCACCCCTTTCAATATTCAATTCCCCTTTCCTTGCCAAATCGATCATTTTGGCGATTTTTCCAGGCACCACTTGACCGAGTTCTTCCAATGACACTTCATGCAGAATGGCCATTTCCGTTCCAAACTCATCAATCAGCCGTTGAATCGTCCTTTTTCCAACACCCGGTATAAAATCGAGCGGCACTTGATGGATATACGGGGGCCTTTGACGGGTAGGCCGTTCAAGATCCGTCAATTCCCGAATTCTTACCGAAACCCCTTTTACGAAATGATGGCTTCCGCATTTCGGACAACTTTCCCCTTCTTCCACCCGTTCACCACATTCCTGGCAAGCAGTGGAATAGTATTTTCCGAGTAGCGGGTTTAAGCCATAGTTGGCTACAATTTTTCTTTCTCCCTTTTCCTTGAGGGCCAATACGAGTTCTTGAAAATCCGGCTTTACCATCTGCACTTTTTGATATTCCCGCGCCAGTTTCCCGAGGGAATGGGCATCGGAATTGGTGACGAACGTGTATTTTTCCAATTCACTAATACCCTGCACCATGTATGTATCGGAACTTAATCCGAGCTCAACCGCATCAATCTTCTCAGGATCGAACACTTCCGTCAAACTTTTTTCGACCCCTTTTCCATATAAGCTTTTGAAAGGGGTAAAAACGTGGGCAGGTATGAAAAGCCCTCCCATTTCTTTGACTTTTCCCTGCAATTCCCTACCGCTGCAATAAATCCGCTGGGAACTTAAATGGATATTTTTGACGAACATTCGCATCCACCCGGAAAATTCTTTCATCCATTCGAGGGTTGGAAAAAAAGCAAGCACGTGGATGGGTCCTTTACAATGTTCATCGTAGATTTCAATTTCGGAACCCGGAATAAGGGTCGTCTTTTCAAATCTTAAACCGCCTTCCGGAAGAGGTTCCATCCTTCCATCATTCATCATTTCTTCCATTTCCTTTATGACTTCCGGTGAGTGGCAATCGATAATGCCGATCATATCAAGACCTTTTTGACTGGAAGCGGTTTTTAAAATATTTTTTAGCGTCAAATCTTTGCTTCCCGTTATTTTTACCGCACGTCCGCCCTCCGTTCTCCCGATATGTATATGTAAATCGACATAATAATTTTTCAAGATCATCCCGTCCTTTCTTTTATTTTATCATGTCTTTTCCGGTTGCTTTCTATGTAGTGGATCGCAACTTCATTTTCGCTATAACTTTTATTAATCAATTTTCTATTTAATATAAAGTTTTTAATCTAAAGTAACCATTTCTTCTAATGATATTAATAGCATCTTAATTTTTTTCAGAAATTATGTATGATTAAAATAGCAATGTTTCATCGAGTTGAAGCGTTGAAGCGTTAAAGTAATAAAGGGATAAAGAGGCAGGAGGAAGATCAAATGACTGTTAAGTTTTATTCAGGGGAAAAGATACCTCTGGAAATGCATAAAGTCCGCATCATTCAAAAACTTAATTTGCTGCCGGTGGAAGAACGTTTAAAGGCGATGAAAGAAGCCGGGTTTAATACGTTTCTTCTGCAAAATAAAGATGTATTTTTGGATATGTTGACAGACAGCGGTGTCAACGCCATGAGTGACCGCCAGCAAGCTGCCATGTTAGAAGCGGATGACAGCTATGCGGGAAGCGCTTCTTTCACAAGACTGGAAAAAACCATTCAAGAGATCTTCGGAAAAAAATATTTCCTTCCGGCTCACCAAGGCCGTGCTTGTGAAAATATTTTAAGCACTACATATGTAAGACCAGGCACATATGTTCCAATGAACTATCACTTTACAACAACCCATGCCCATATAACAAAAAACGGCGGAAAAGTTGTTGAAATCTTTACGGATGAAGCATTGAAATTAAACAGCGATCATCCTTTCAAAGGAAACATCGATATCGAAAAACTTATCGGCCTCATCCGGGAGGTCGGGGCTGAAAATGTCCCATTTGTCCGCATGGAAGCCGGTACAAACTTGATCGGTGGACAACCATTCTCTTTGGCCAATTTGCGGGAAGTGCGCAAAGTTTGTGATGAATACGGAATCAAATTGGTGCTTGATGCAAGCTTGCTGCAAGACAACTTGTACTTCATCAAACAGAGAGAAGATGAATGCAAGAATATGACAATCCGTGAAATCACACGGCAAATTTCCGACTTGTGCGATATTATCTACTTCTCTGCACGTAAACTCGGATTCGCCCGCGGTGGAGGCATCATTACAGATAGTGAAGAAGATATGCGTGCAATGCGTGAGTATGTGACATTATATGAAGGATTCTTAACATATGGCGGAATGAGTGTCCGTGAAATCGAAGCCATTGCCATCGGTTTGGAAGAAACAATGGACGAAGAAATGATCAACCAGGGACCGCTCTTCATCGAATACATGACGAATGAATTGCTTAAAAAGGGGGTGCCGGTTGTTACACCTCCTGGAGGTCTCGGCTGCCATATCAATGCAATGGAATTCCTGCCACATGTACCGCAACATGAGTATCCTGCGGGAGCATTGGCGGCTGCCATTTACATCGCAAGCGGAGTGCGGGGCATGGAACGGGGAACGATGTCGGAAGCCCGGGATGAAAACGGCGTAGAACAACTTGCCAATATGGAATTGGTTCGCCTTGCCGTTCCTCGACGAGTTTTCACATTGTCCCAAATTCAATATGTAGTCGACCGGGTTAGTTGGCTATATGAAAACCGGGACATCATCGAGGGCTTAAAATATGTGGACGAGCCAAAAGTATTAAGATTCTTCGTTGGAAAATTGGATGCGTTATCCGATTGGCCGGAACGCCTTGTCGAAAAATTCAGAGCGGATTTCGGCGACAGTTTATAATCCAAAAGATTAAGGACATTTCAAAGGCATCTCCTTTGGAATGTCCTTTTTTAATAAAGCGCTACGCTTCCTTCTTCTCTTTTGCCTTTTTCTTTTTGGCTGCAGGTTTCTTTTTCACTTTGTTCAATGATGCTTCGAGAGCGCTCATTAAATCTGTCATATCCGGCGGGATGGCCGGATTTTTCTCTGCGGCAGTCACCGTTTCTCCCGCTTTTTTCTTCTCGATCAATTCAAGAAGAGCTGTGCGGTATTCATCATGATATTTCTCCGGTTCGAATTTCACCGTCAATTGATCGATCAACATCAATGCCGTTTCCAATTCTTTTTCCACCACTTTTTCCGCACCGGGAATGTTTGGTACATCACTGGACTTTCTCACTTCATCCGGAAAATAAATGGTTTCCATCAACAAGGTATCTTCATATACTCTCACAACCGCCAACTGCTCTTTTGAACGGATCGTAATTTTCGCCACGCCTATTTTTCCTGATTCTTTCAAGGCTTGCCGGAGCAATGCGTAGGCTTTCATTCCTCCTGTATCCGGCGATAAAAAGTAGCTTCTTTGAAAATAAATCGGGTCAATCTCTTCCAGCTTCACAAATTCCAGAATCTCAACCGCTTTTTCTTCATTTTCTTTTCTTAATGCTTCCAAATCTTCCTCGTCCAGCACGACGAATTTATTCTTTGCATATTCAAAAGCTTTGACAATCTCCTCATTTTTTACTTCCCGGTCGCAAACGGGACACACCTTTTTATAATTGATCGGCGTATGGCATTCTTTATGGAGTTGCCTCAATTTCACATCTTTATCTTCTGTGGCCGCATGCAGCTTTACTGGTATGTTCACTAAACCGAAACTGATGCTGCCTTTCCACATCGTGTGCATAACGTCACCTACTTTTTTCTTATTATGCTTTATTGAAAAAGAACTATGTATATCCTTTGCGTGCCGTTGAACAATAATGAAAAAAGAGGTTATGCCATGAAACCGATGTTGTTGACATCCGCTGACGAATGGCCAACAGGCGATCAATGGATATATGAGGCAAAATATGATGGATATCGGGCGATTTTGCAATGGGAAGAAGAAGTTCCCGCAATCATCAGCAGAAATCATCGGGATTTGTCGCCCCTCTTTCCGGAACTGATCGATTTTTGCAAACATTCTTATCCAAAGGTAAAACCTTTTCTTCCGCTGACATTGGATGGTGAAATCGTCTACTTGGAAAACAATTTTCGAAGCAATTTCTCCGTCGTCCAATCCCGCGGAAAAACAAAATCCACTCAAAAAATCCGACAGGCAAGCAAACAATTCCCTTGCCAATACATCGCCTTTGATTTGTTGATGGCAAAGGGGGAAGATCTGCAAAGGCTTCCTCTCGTCGAACGGAAAAAACAATTATCCCAATTGTTTGGAAAAGCCGGAATTCCAGGAAAAACCACATTTTATCATCGCGGGCAAATCCAATGTATTGAAAGCTATGAACAAGGCGATGCACTTTGGAAAAAAATCAAAAAACATAATGGTGAAGGGATGGTCGCCAAGCGAAAAAACAGCCTTTGGACAAGCGGAAAAAGAACAACGGACTGGCTGAAAATAAAAAATTGGCGCTATGTATCGGTTATCGTTCACACTTTCAACAAAGAAAATGATTATTTCACCGGCGCCATATATAAGGACAATCAATTAATGGAAGTCACCGCTTTTAAACATGGCCTTTCCAATGAAGAATTTCAGACACTCGCCGCCTTTTTCCAGACAAAGGGAGAAAAAACTTTCGATTCCATTTGGACTTTGCCCCCTTCCATTTGCGTCGATATCGCATGCATCGATTTTGATGGAAAAAAATTGAGGGAGCCGAGATTCCATTCTTTCCGTTTCGACTTGACACCTGAAGAATGTAATTGGAAAACTTTCCAGAATCAACTTCATCCAATCCCCGAACAAGTGGAAATCACCCATCCGGATAAACCGGTTTGGCCGAAAATGAATTTGTTGAAAGTGGATTATCTACTTTATTTGGAAACCATTGCCCCTTATTTGCTTCCCTTTTTGCAAAACCGTGTTCTAACTACCATCCGGTTTCCCCACGGCGTACCTGAAGAACATTTTTATCAAAAAAATGTTCCGGATTATGCACCGGATTTTGTACAAACCAAACGGATCGATGATATTGATTATATTGTTTGCAATGACTTGGAAACCTTATTCTGGCTCGGCAATCAATTGGCATTGGAATTCCATATCCCTTTTCAGACGGTCGATACCGATTGTCCGACTGAAATCGTATTCGATTTGGATCCGCCGTCGGTGAATGAATTTCCGCTTGCAATGGAAGCCGCATTAAGAATGAAAGCCATCTTTGACCAGTTTCAACTCCATTCATTCGTAAAAACCTCCGGCGGCAAAGGGTTGCAAGTCTATCTTCCCCTTCCAAAAAACCGGTTCACTTATGATGAAACCCGTATTTTTACTGAATTCATTTGCCGGTTCTTAGTCGATCGGAACCCGCAAATGTTCACATTGGAAAGGCTGAAAAAGAAAAGAGGGAATAAATTATACTTGGACTATGTGCAACATGCCGAGGGAAAAACCATCATCGCCCCCTACTCGCCGCGGGGAAATGAATGGGGATGTGTAGCCACACCGCTGCTATGGGAAGAAGTGAAGGAAGGATTGCATCCAAATAACTTTACCATTCCAACCGTCATGGAAAGGGTAAAGGCATCAGGAGATCCGTTCAACCACTTTTTTGAAGCGGGAGAAAAACAGCCGCTGAAAGAGGTCTTGGAAGAGTTAAAGAAAATATTGCAACAACGATAGCCTCCATCTTCCCTTGATGGAGGCTTCATTTTAGTGATGGTGGTGATGATGGGAATGGCCGTTATTCTTGCATAAGACGGAATCATCATGCACATGTTCCCCGTCCTCAATTTGCACTGTCATATGGGCAATCCCCAAATGCAACAGTTCGTGTTCGATATTTTTTAATATTTTTTGTATGTCTTTTAATGATAAACTGTCTTCCACTACCGCATGGCACGATAACGCATTTTGACCGCTGGTAATACACCATACATGCAAATCGTGAATCCCGATAATGCCTGGCGTATTATTAAATAATGATATGATTTCATCGATGTTGACGTTGCTTGGCGTGCCTTCCATCAATACATGAATGGAATCTTTCGTCACCCGGTAGCCGCCCTTGATGATGATAAGCGCCACGATGATACTTGCCAGCGGGTCCATCCATTTCCAATCAAAAAGCATTATGAATATCGCGGCCAGAATTGCGGCAGCAGAGCCCAACATGTCACCGATCACATGGAGAAAAGCCGCCCGCATATTTAAATTATCGTGCGTATCTCCGCCGCGCATCAATATCCATGCCACAAGCATATTGACTGCCAATCCGACAATTGCAATCCCTAACATGCCATGGGATGAAATTTCCGTGGGGCGAACAAAGCGTTCAATGGCTTCAATAAAAATGAAAATGGAAATGATCATCAATGTGACCCCGTTAAAAACGGCGGCCAATATTTCAAAACGCCGGTACCCGTAAGTCCTGCTGTAATCCGCCACCTTCTCTCCAAACTTGAAAGCAAGGACACCGACACCCAATGAAATGGCATCGCTCAACATATGTCCGGCATCGGAAAGCAATGCAAGGCTGTTTGTCACTATACCGCCGATTGCTTCCACAACCATGTAGGCGGCGATGATAAAAAATGCGATGGTTAATGTTTTCTTATTGGCACCATGTGTATGATCGTGATGTGCATGATGATGTCCATGTCCCATCATCATACCTCCTTTTATATTAGTATATGTTCATATATATTTTTTTGTTAATTATGCTGCGAATGCTCGATCGTTTGGTACAACATATGCATAATGTGGTCATCATCGGTGGAATAATACAGCGTCGTTCCTTCCCTCCGATATTTGACAAGGCGCAAGTTTTTTAAAAAACGCAATTGATGGGAAACGTTCGGTTGGCTTAAATTTAATTTTTTTGCAATCTCACTCACTGAACACTCTTTTTTGGAAAGCAAGTATAAGATCCGGATTCGGGTTGGATCGCACAACGCTTTAAAGGTTTGGGATACTAAAAACAATGTCTCTTCATCCAAATCAAATAGTTCTTCATCGTTATCATGAAGTTCTTTATCGTTTTCCACTGCACTCACCACCAATTCGTATATAAACATTTATTCATATACGAATATTATAAACAATAACGAAGTCTTCGGGAAGCATTTTTTTATTTTTCAACTATCTGCCCAATACCAAAATATCCACCAATGAAATCATTGGTGGATAGTGGCTTGTTTAAAACTCAACGTCCATTTCAACCGCTTTGCGGGCAAATCGTACAGCGGACGTAACAAATTCAGTATATGTGACAGAGCGCTTCGGATTAAACTTGTTATTTTCTGCCGGTATGATTCCCAGCTCAATATACCGGTATTTGATTGCTATTATCAAGTAATTTTTTGTTATAAAAGAGAGAGTTTAAGACATAAACACAAAAAAGCCCGGTTCAATCCATTTGAAGCATCAAACCTTTCTGCCGGAAGCCGGGCTTTTCATTTGGAGTATTTCTTTTACTTTTTAACGGACACGAATACCCTCTCACCTTTTTGTCACGTTAAAGTTGTCCTGGATCAACAACCAATTTTGCGGAAACGCAAAACTTAACTTCCAATAACTGATTCCGCGCAAATTCAATCGTTTCAGCAAATCGAACTTAGCCTGAATGGATCTGGCATCTTCAAACCACACTTCATGCCGGTTTCCTTCATCATCGATATAATAGAAATATGGCGCTTGGGCAACGTAATCATATTGGATTTCCGCATGATGATCGCGGGCGATGGCAATGGCTTGCTGGGGACTGATGGCTCTCGCGTATTTTCCCCCTTCCACATAGGGGAGGGTCCAATCATAGCCATATAAATTTTGCCCCATCATAATCTTTTCCTGAGGAATTTCCGTCAAAGCATAATTCAATACTTTCTCCACTTCCGTAATGGGCGACACCGGCATTGGCGGTCCCCCTGAGTACCCCCATTCATAAGTCATTAATACAACAAAATCAACAATTTCCCCGTGGGCTCTGTAATCATGGGCTTCGTACCATTGCCCCGCTTGCTCCCGGGACAATTTCGGCGCTAACGCACTGGAAATCAGCAATCCTTCCGCATGTAGACGATCCGCCGCTTTCCTTAAAAAAATATTGTAGGCTTCTCTCTGATCCGGCGGCAAAAACTCAAAGTCAAAATGAATATCCGATACGCCTCCAATGCGTTTTGCTTCTTCAATGATGTTATCGAGAAGAACATCTTGCACGGCTGAACTTTGCAGTATATCCCTGCCCAGTTCCCCGCTAAACTGGCCATTTTCCAAATTCGTCACAACAAGCATCAAGGAAGCTCCACTATTGCGGGCCACCTCCGGGATTCCCTGAATCGGCATCGGCACAAGGCTGCCATCTCTTCTTGCCTGATAACTGAATGTCGCCAAGTAAGTGAGGTGTCTTCCCACCTCCCTGGCGCTGTTCAACAGTACTTGGCTGACTGCATCTCCGGTCGGTTCAATGTAAATATTCACTTCGGCATCCGTTTTCTGCCGCGGAGGAATGTATAATCTTAATCCTGGAAGCAATGGTTGATTGGGATTGAGACCGTTCACTTGCGCAAGGGTAATATAGTTCACCCCAAAACGTTGGGCGATGGTAAAAAGGGTATCCCCAGGCTGAACCCAGTAAAAGCTTCCTACAATCGGAATGACAATGGCTTGCCCTACCACTAATTCATCGGGGGCTTCGATTTGATTGGTTTGTATGATTGTTTGAGCATTTACATTGTAGCTTTGCGCGATTCCCCAAATCGTTTCTCCCGGCCGAACGACATGTATTTGTATGGCACTTCCTCCTTTACGCGCTTATGACAATCAATAGATTTTATGATGCCTTTGCAAGGAAAATTCGTTTTCCCTGCCGCAAAAAATAAAGCCATCCAGAAAGTCAGGCTTTCCGGACGGCCTCCGACACTGCTGTTGGTTGGTTATGAACAGCATCATCATATCAATAGGTTATGTTCATATAAATAATCGTGCGAAATGTCGACAAATAAATATTCATCGTCATCCAGTTTCATTGAAAACGTGCGCGTCAATTCCCCTGTCTTAATATCGCTATAGATATTTGACAATTCACCTTTCGCATCATCTTTTAATTTAATGATATTCAATAGAAAATATGGTCGCCAACTCCAGTTTTTTCCGAGCGCCTCTTCTTCCACTACCCATTCACCATTTTTGCGCACGATATTTGGTGAAATTTGAAAACCTTCTTCATTGCAAATATAAAATCGAAAAGCATATTGATTCAATTTTTTTGCCAACGCCAAGAGTGACTCCACATCATTGCTTTGTATTTTTGATTGTTCCACGATGGTCGAAATGTTTCGTTTCAATTTTTTCATTTCTTCATATTTCAATTCCAGCTGCTTTCTTTCCGTTGCGATAAACTGTTTGCAATCATTGCGGAACCGCTCTTTTAATGCATCTTTCGGATTCAACTGTGTAGAAGGTTTCTGTAAATATTCTCCCTTGAAATAACGGGCACCATGTTTCCAAGCATGATGCAATTGATAGTCCGTTTTAATATCATGAAACATTAAAGCGGCGCCCATTTTGATCGCCAAATTTTGAATAGTCGTAAAAACGGGATTTTGGGAACCCCATGCATCATAATTCAATTGGCTGATATTAATGATTAAGACGGCGGGCTCCAACATTAAAATTTGATCCAGATTGCTGTCTTTTCCGATTTCGTCCAAAGCAATTTTGACTCCATATGTTTTCATATACCGGATTGGATGATGCAAATCCTCGGCTTCCCCTTCATACTTATGCGCCGGAATCACCAGGTAGATTTTTGATAATAGCGATTCATCAACATTTTTCTTGATAGTTTGGAAATAGGCGTCACCTATATCCGTCATAAACAGATTTGGGTTGCAAGGAAGGTAAAGATAATATTCTTTTAGTGCGTCCTTCGTTTCCGACAAAGCTTTATCAATTAAATAAAGCTCCACTTCTTTCCGCAAATCTTCAGGCATCGTAGAATCGTATGTAAAATCGATAATATCGATCGTTTTGTCGTCTACTGTAAGTTTTCCGGAAACTTCATAAGCGACAATCGAATGCGAATCCGCACTAAAAATTGGCTCATAAAACACGGTCATTTCGTTTAAACTATCTAAAATATCTAATGCTTCCATAAGAAACCTCCACACACAATGATGTTTCATTACAAAAACTAGCTAATTGTATTATACATGAAAAGAAAATTATCAAAAAGAAACAGATATGGAACATTGGTTGCATCTTACATACGGTTGTTTTATATAATAAAACGATTTTGCACTTCCATTTGTTCTTCGTTTCAGATGATTTTCAATACCAACCCGTGAAAAATCTATCCAATATTCCTTTGAAATTTTTGTTCCATATAAAATACAACATAGCATAGTGAATTATTCATTATTATAAAATAATTTTTCAGATTTTAAAACATACTATTCTTATAAATTTTATTTTAAATTATAGAAATATAAAATCACCCCAAAAGTTTGATTCCAACTCCGGCTTTTGGGGCGAATTCTTCTTTTAGGTTTTATAGATTTAAAACTGCTAGTTCAATTATTTTATCTTGAAAGCCATGTAGAACGAAAGAGAAAACAGGTATCTTTTTTCCGCGCGAACAGATTATTCTGATTGAGCATAAATTTCAATATAAAAGCATAAAAAAGGGTTCTCTCCATTGGGATGGAAAGAACCCTTTAACCATTTCACCGTTTCCAAAAGATGGTGTTATTGAAGTCTTTCGATTACATCATGCCTCCCATATCTGGCATACCTGGATTTTGTGCTGGTGGTTCAGGAATGTCAGCCACCACCGCTTCAGTTGTTAAGAACAATGCAGCAACAGATGCAGCATTTTGTAATGCGGAACGAGTTACTTTTGCTGGGTCAACAATACCAGCTTCGATCATGTTCACCCATTCACCTGTAGCAGCATTGAAGCCGATTCCCACTTCTTCGCGTTTTAAGCGGTCTACGATGATTGAACCTTCTAAGCCGGCATTTTCTGCGATTTGACGAACTGGTTCTTCAAGGGCGCGAAGCACGATTTTCACACCAGTTGCTACATCGCCTTCTGTTTCATCCAATACTTTTTCTACTGCTTTGTAAACATTTACTAATGCAGTACCACCACCTGCAACGATACCTTCTTCCACCGCTGCACGTGTAGCGTTTAATGCGTCTTCAATGCGAAGTTTGCGTTCTTTCAATTCTGTTTCAGTAGCAGCACCCACTTTGATTACTGCCACACCGCCAGCTAATTTCGCTAAGCGTTCTTGTAATTTTTCTTTATCGAATTCTGAAGTTGTTTCTTCGATTTGCGCACGGATTTGATTTACGCGTGATTCGATCGCAGCTTGGTCTCCAGCGCCTTCAACGATTGTAGTGTTGTCTTTGTTTACAACCACTTTGCCAGCGCGTCCTAGATGAGAAAGGTCAGCTGTTTTCAAGTCTAAACCAAGGTCTGAAGTGATCACTTGTCCACCTGTCAAGATAGCGATATCTTCAAGCATCGCTTTGCGGCGATCACCGAATCCAGGAGCTTTTACAGCCACAACTTGGAATGTTCCGCGCAATTTGTTCAATACTAATGTTGCCAAAGCTTCACCTTCAACATCTTCAGCGATGATTAATAATGGTTTGCTTTGTTGAACAACTTGTTCCAATAATGGAAGGATGTCTTGGATGCTGGAGATTTTTTTATCTGTAATTAAGATGAAAGGATTTTCAAGAACTGCTTCCATTTTGTCTGTATCAGTTACCATGTAGTGGGATACGTAACCGCGGTCGAATTGCATACCTTCCACTACATCCAATTCAGTAGCGAAACCTTTTGATTCTTCGATTGTGATAACACCGTCAGTACCAACACGGTCCATCGCTTCAGAGATGAATTTACCCACTTCTTCATCAGCTGCAGAGATGGAAGCGACTTGAGCGATTTCTTCTTTGTTTTGAACTGGACGGGAAATATTTTTCAATTCTTCGATAGCAGCAGCAACCGCTCTGTCAATCCCTTTGCGGATTCCAACAGGGTTTGCACCGCTTGTTACGTTTTTCAAACCTTCACGGATCATCGCTTGTGCCAAAACAGTTGCAGTTGTTGTACCGTCCCCTGCCACTTCGTTTGTTTTGGAAGCAACTTCAGCAACCAATTTTGCCCCCATGTTTTCATATGGGTTTTCAAGTTCGATTTCTTTTGCGATTGTTACACCGTCATTTGTGATTAAAGGTGAACCGAATTTCTTTTCAAGAACAACGTTGCGGCCTTTTGGACCCAATGTCACTTTCACCGCGTTCGCTAATTTATCAACACCTTTTAACATTAACGCGCGAGCTTCTTCTGCAAACTTAATGTCTTTTGCCATTTTGTCTTACCTCCGTATTTTTTCTTTCGGTAATCAAAATTGGGATAAAAATGCCTGCCATTTCATAAAAATTAGTAGGCGCAATTTTGATTGTTCGGTCTATTTATTATAAAACAGCTAAGATGTCGCTTTCTCTTAAAATTAAATATTCTTTGCCTTCGTATTTCACTTCTGTTCCCGCATATTTGGAGAAGATGATAACGTCTCCTTCTTTTACTTCAGGTTCAACGCGAGTTCCATTGTCCAATACACGGCCAGGACCTACTGCCACCACTTTACCTTCTTGTGGTTTTTCTTTCGCGGAATCTGGAAGTACAAGTCCGGAAGCAGTTTTTTCTTCTACCTCAACTAATTCGATAATCACGCGATCTCCTAATGGTCTTAGCAAGTGAAACAACCTCCTAAATCATATTTTAACTACCATTATTAGCACTCCACCCAACCGAGTGCTAACACAATTATATAATAATGAATCGTTCCTATTTTTGCAAGTGAGAAGTATAAAAAATTTCTTTTCTTTCTAACTTCCTCTACAATAGAATATGGTTAGTAAAAAGAAGCAATCACACTTGTCAGTTTATGCCTCCAATTACATTTTAAACATTTTTTCGGGAAAGAGGGAATCATACGATTGGCCAGTTCAAAAAATTTGCAAACTCAAAAAACTGCATTTTATGTATTAATCACTTACATCGCTTTTCAACTTTCTTCCTTTTTACTTTGGATACCTCCCCTAAAAAACTTCTTTTTAAGTTTCATTGATTTGGAAGGAAGTTCAGCGAATATTGCCTTGGCCGGATGGTGGTCTTCCATCACGGCGGGGATTGCATTCATCATCTCCATTCTTCTTATTTCAAGGAATAAAAACTTTTGGAATTGCTTAAAGGGAGAAAAAAAGCCGTTGCCCGTGGCCATTGTTTGGGGAATTGTCGGGTTTTTCATGATTTATCTTGGCCAAGTGATCGGCGTACAAATTGAATCATCATTAGGCATCAATCCCGGCTCCGAAAACACGGAAGCCATTATCAAAGTGACAAAAATCGCACCGGTGATGATTTTTGCTTCCGTATTTTTTGGGCCTGTCCTGGAAGAACTTGTGTTTCGCCGGGTAATTTTCGGTTCCATCATGCAAGCACAAAACAACTTTTGGGTGGCCGCATTTGTCAGTGCCATCTTCTTTGCCATCATCCATTTGGATTTCAGTCACATTATCCTTTATACAATTACCGGCTTTATCCTATCTTACTTGTATTATAAGACAAAGCGTTTAATTACTCCGATTATTGCCCATATGCTGTTGAATGGTTTCGTTACTTACTTGCAATTGAACATTGATAAAATCCAACAATTTTTCAATCATTGATTTTTGCAGGAATTTAAAGATGAAAAAAAAAAAAGCCTATTTTCAATGAATTCACATCATTGAAAATAGGCTTTAATTTTGTTCTTTCATTTGTTCGATTTGGCGGCGTTGTTCCGCCAGTGCCGCTTCCACCTGTTGTTTCTGTTCCGCTTCCTTTTCTTCCTTCAACCGCTGTTCTTCCGATTTTTCAAATTTCCTGTATCCGATTTTTGCAATCACAATGCTGAATTCATATAGAATGAACAACGGAATCGACAGGATGATATACGAAACCAAATCAGGCGGCGCAATCAGTACGGCAATCACAAAGAGCACGAAATAAGAATACTTTCTGAATTTGACCATCCACTTCGGATTCAATACACCGAGCCGTGATAAAAACAGGGTGATGACCGGGAGTTGAAACAAAAGCCCAAAAGGAATCACCAATTTGAAGAGAAAGGAAAAGTATTCGTTTATCCCAATCACTTGTTGAATTCCTAACCGCTCGGACAAATTCATCATGAAATTCATGACATTCGGAAAAAGGATAAAATAACCGAACAATACGCCCGCCAAAAACAGGATGAAAGCGTAAGGGATATATTTTAATGTCGCCTTCCGTTCCGCTTCATACAATCCCGGTGCAACAAACGCCCAAAGTTGATATAAAATCACCGGCGATGTCAAAATCAATGCAACAAAAAATGTCACTTCCAAATAAACGGTGAGCGGATCGGTCACTTTAAAAGCATTTAACGTGAGTTCATTTGATTGATCCAACTGTTCATTATTCTGCTTAAAGTGTTCGATAAATGGCTCTGCATCATACTGAATGTATTTGATAATCGGCTCCGCCAAGTAGAATCCAGCAAATAATGCAATAACGAAAAAAACCGCACATATGATTAAGCGCTTTCTTAATTCCTCTATATGTTCTATAACCGGAAGTTCTTTTGGATCCATTTGCTAGACATCCTCAAAATTACTTATTCTGTTCTCTTTCTTTCGTTTCAACCGTTTCAATGGATTTTTGCTGCTGATCTATTTCAATAATATTCTTTTTTTCTGTACTTTCGTTATCATCTAATAACCCTTGCGTACCTTTTTTGAACTCGCGCAATGTCGTTCCCATTGCTCGTCCAAATTCAGGCAATTTTTTCGGTCCAAAAATGATTAAAGCCACAATCCCTATAACGACAAGAGCTGCTGGTGAAATTGCACTTAAGTGCACAACCATTGATGCCACCTCCTCTAAATATGTAATTATTTTACCCCAATTCGACACATTTTGCATTACATATCAAATGAATGTTTGTGAAAACTTTTCATCAATCACTATTGCGAATTAAATAGATTAAAGCCTCCAATTCCACAGCCAAATCGATATTCATCACTTTCATCGTATCCGGAACGTTCAGCCGGACCGGTGTAAAATTCAATATCCCTTTTGCATTGATGGCTGCCAGGCGATCCGCAATGGCTTGGGCTGAACGCGAAGAAACCGTCAAGATGGCAAGCTCCGCATTATATTTTTGATACATTTCCTCTAATCGATCCGGATGATAAACCGGGATCCCATTGACTTCATGCCCCTCCATCGGCGCCTTCGTATCAAAAGCAACGACGATTCTTGTATTATGATTTTTCTGGAAGTTATATTTTAATAGAGCATTTCCTAAATTTCCCACACCAATAAGGGCAACGTTTGCCCCCTCATCCTGGTCGAGAATTTGCCGGAAAAATTCCAGCAAGTATGCAACATCATATCCGTATCCTTTTTTTCCTAAAGCTCCGAAATAAGAAAAATCTCTTCGAATTGTTGCGGAATCAATTTTCATTGCCTCGCTTAATTCTTGAGATGAAACTCTCTGTTTTCCGGCATTTGCGAAATTTTGCAAGAAGCGATAATAAAGAGGAAGTCTTTTTGTTGTCGCTTGTGGAATTTTTATATCTTTTTTCACCACGATAATCCCCCTGTTTACTTTCAAATCGAAATTGATTTTATATTACTAAACATAGCTCAATAAGTAAAGCATGCGCATTGCTTGAAATCCCCTCTTCTATTACACTAAAGAAGAGTGAATTGAGGTGTAAAAATTGATCATACTTCAAGTGAATCAACTGTCGAAATCTTTCCTATCTGATGAAATATTAAGGGATGTCAAACTGGAAATTCAACATCGGGACCGCGTTGCTTTGGTTGGACGTAACGGGGCCGGGAAATCCACCCTGTTAAAAATCATCGCCGGTCAAATGTCATACGATTCCGGGGAAATCATCATTCCTAAAGATATAACAATCGGTTATTTGGAGCAACATACAGGCCTCGAATCGAAGCGGACCATTTGGGAAGAAATGATGACGGTCTTTGAACCGTTGAAAAAGCAGGAAATGCGGTTGCGTGAATTGGAGCAGCAAATGGCGGATCCATCCGTCTATGAAAATCCGACGAATTACTCCCGAATCATGGCGGAATATGACCAACTGCAGCATGCCTTCAAAGATGCGGGCGGTTACCAATATGAAGCGGATACCCGTTCCGTCCTCCATGGAATGAAATTTTATCCCGACATGTATGACCAACCCGTTTCTTCCTTATCCGGTGGTCAACGCACCCGTCTTGCCCTTGCAAAACTGCTGCTCAGCAAACCGGATTTATTAATTTTGGACGAGCCTACCAACCATTTGGATATTGAAACATTAAGCTGGCTTGAAAATTATTTAAAATCCTATTCCGGTGCCATTTTAATGGTTTCCCACGACCGCTATTTTTTGGATCAGATCGTCAATATCGTATATGAAGTATCAAGAGGCCGCGTCACAAAATATGTTGGAAATTACAGCGATTATTTGGATCAAAAAGCGAAGCAATATGAACGCGACTTAAAAATGTATGAACAGCAGCAGGATGAGAAAGCCAAGCTGGAAGAGTTCATTCAAAAGAACATCGCCCGCGCATCTACGTCCAAACTGGCGAAAAGCCGGAGAAAAATGCTGGAACGCATGCAATGGATGGATGCCCCGGCAGGCGATGAAAGATCCGCAAAATTCGGTTTCGACATTGAACGGCAAAGCGGAAACGATGTGTTATCCGTTGATGACCTGGCCATCGGTTATGATGAACATCATATCGTTTCGAGAAACATCAATTTGCGTATCTTCCGGCAGGATCGGGTGGCCATCGTCGGTCCAAATGGTGTCGGCAAGTCCACCTTTTTAAAAACCATTGTGAAAGATTTGCCGGCACTTTCCGGAAACATCCGATACGGAACGAATGTCAAAATCGGCTATTATGATCAAGATCAGGCAAAACTTCACAGTAATAAAACGGTGCTGAATGAACTGTGGGATGAATGGCCGTTACTGCCCGAGAAGGAAATCCGCACCGTATTGGGGCAATTTTTATTCAGCGGCGATGATGTGTTAAAACCTGTCAACGCACTGTCCGGTGGAGAAAAAGCCCGGCTTGCCCTTGCAAAGCTGATGATGCAAAAAGCGAACTTCCTTGTCTTGGACGAACCGACAAACCATCTCGATTTAGACAGCAAGGAAGTGCTTGAAAATGCATTGATGGATTATCCGGGAACCATTCTCTTCGTTTCCCATGACCGCTATTTCATCAATAAGATCGCCACTAAAGTCGTCGAACTATCTTCAACGGGAACGTTCGAATATTTAGGGGATTACGACTACTATGTTGAGAAAAAACAAGAATTGATGGAATTGGCAGAAATGAATGCGGCAAAACAGGCAGAAAAACAAGAAACCAAAACGGACCATTCATCAATGGCAAATGCGAAAGAAATCAGAAAAAGGGAAAGACAAATACAAAGAAAATTGGAAGAAATCGAAAAAGACATGTCCCAAATTGAAAATAAAATCAATGACATCGAACTTGAGCTCTGCAAACCTGAAATTTTCAGCGATTACGAAAAAGCATTGGAGCTGCAAAACGAGTTGGACTCATTAAAACAAACCCACAGTGAGCTGGAACTCGAATGGCTTGAACTGCATGAAGAATTGGAAAATCTGAAATAATGTCGAGGCTGGGACATAACTAATAAAGTGAACGAGCTGCAAAAAGATTTTTTGTAATAAATTGATTGGAGTGACGGGGCGAGTGCTCCTGTCGCGCACGCTTAGTCGCAAAGCAAAAGCTTTCCTGCGGGAACAGCCCGAGTCTCGAGACCCCGCNNGCGGAAAGCGTCCCCGGAACGGAAATCAATTTTCTTCAATTATCAATCGAGTAGGAGGGAGCGATTAACTCCCGTCCTCTCACACCACCGTACGTACGGTTCCGTATACGGCGGTTCAATTAAGATCATTGACGCAAGTTTTCAT
>JGI25330J36431_1000059_pt1 | contig 45389 bp, 61 predicted proteins | sample HigsolmetaAR205D_FD_36431 | JGI IMG/M metagenome (IMG submission 36431) | reverse complement strand
AATTATATAATTATGAAGCTAGATCCTCTGAAAAATCATCGGATAGCTTATAATCACTGGAATTTTTATAAGCCGGCAAACCATGCATATAAGACTTCGCATTTTTATAGATCGCTGGATTGATAAAATACCCACTTGAAGCTTTATAAAATTTGTAAGGGTCGAGATCAACAAGCTGCAAGAAGTTCTCATAGGAAATCGAATTTGCATCCTTTTTAGTAAAGTAAGCAATAATGGCAGTGCCTGTGCTTTTATTTCCTTTGGTATTTTCAAAAGTCGTGTCCCGGATAAACGCAAATCCGTTTACATTCGAATTATTTTTTTCTTTTTCCATGATTCTGGTACTATATAAAGCAAAATTCTGGAGCATGGTTTTCTCATTCGTTTCAAATTCATCTTTGAATTCGATCACTGCAATTTTATCTTTTATATAAGCTGTTTTTACATTGTCTTTATCTGCTTTTTTAGCGGCTAATTTTAACTCGGAGCTGCTGGATGCTCCTTTCATGGTATCTGATTCGACTGTATCCGAGCTGGAATCGGAAGAAGCTGTATTTGATTTATCATTTGTATCTTTACCAGTAAATTCATCGACAGTAGTGTCATAATCCGTCAAAAGTCCCTTTTGTTCTTTCCTTATCAACACATAAGCGGTTGAGTTAATATCATTACTCATGTCAAATGTAAGAATTACATAAGAATCTTTTGCTAATTTATGTTTGATGCTGTAATACCACATGTTGCTATTATTAGGGTCTTTCTTCGTTGGCTTCCCTATTGCCTTAATCACTTGTTTTTTTGTCATTCCTATTTTCAAATTTTTATATTCAGTTGGCGCAATATAGTTAACATGGCGCTTAGGCGCTTGAGCTTGAGGCTTGCCGCAGCCCATTAATGATAAAATTACAGATAATGTTATTAATGAAATAACAATTTTTCTCATATATATTCGCCTCGAGTTATAAGTTTTTCCAGTTGGTTTACAGTGAAAATTGTTCCTTGCCGTTAGCCATGATTACTAAATTCTGCTTTTTTACGTTTGGAATTCTATAAAATATTGGATCTGGTTGTAGCTCACGTAATTCATCAGAATCTGTATTGAAAATACAAGTTTCCTGCAATAAATTTAAGCGGTTCAAAGCAAAATCAACCGTCACATTATATTCTTTCGCAAGTTCATCAGCTAAAATTTGACGATTATTATAATGTTGAGAAACATCAGCTTTTAATATCCAGCTAACCGGCATTAATAAATTTGCAGCCAATTTGAAAGCCTGCAGTTCCGTTTTATTCAGTGAATATTCGTTCATCAGCAATTCGTTTGAATAGTGTAGATACAAATGAGAAAATTCTTCAGCAAGAATTTGTCTTTCGACAATTTCATTTTTGTATGTCCCTAATTCAATAAGGCCCCGTCGCTTATCTTTAATAGGCCAGGATCGACTGTATGGTTCCTTGATGTGATTTATTTTCATGCCATATAAATCGCATAGTGTAAATAGATCAATTTCAGACGGATGCTTGAATTGAACATGTTTCAATATTTTCTTTGCCTCTTCTTCGTAAAAATCTTTTTTCTTCATTAAAATAAATTGTCGAAGTCTCATTGTTCCACCTCAAATCGGATATGTCATTCTAAATAGTCATTATCATCCTTTAATGCTTCCTCTACATATTTCTTGTATAACTCATAAGATTTTATCAAGTGCCTTACGTTTTTTTCGGGATCTTTTTTTAAATCATGGAATAATGATGGATGTTTCAATAATTCCTTAAAAACTTCATATTCATCTTTATCCAATGTGATTTTTTCTCCAGCAACATCAATTTCCTTGTCCTCTTCACCCAATATGTAAGCAGTCGTTACTCCAAATAAATCAGCAAACGCTTTTATTTCTTGGTCTTTCAACGGACGTTTACCGGATTCAATTCTGCTTATCACCGAATAATCTATTCCTATTCGTTTTTCAACTTCCCTCAAAGACCAGTTGTTCTGTTCCCTTAGTTTTTTAATAATCTGACCTGGTTCGGACATGGTATCACCACGCTTTTTTCTGTTTTAGCAATAATATTTTATCATGTTTCTGTTTTAGAAACATATTTTTTGCTGAAATAACAACAAAAAATGTTGACTTTGCCAAAATAACAACTTATAATAGAGACAAGTTGTTAATATAGCAACAAGAAAGGAGGACATCATGCAACAGTTTAACCTTGCGTTCATTGTTAAAAGAAGGAAAGAACTCAATCTTTCACTTCAGTATATGGCGGATGGATTAGGATTCAGGAATGCCTCAACCTATTTAAAATACGAAAGGGGAGAATATCAGTTAAGGGCAAATCAACTGCCCATTTTAGCCAAGCTACTGCAATGCAGTGTATCAGATTTTTTTATAAAAAACGTTGCTAAATCAGCAACAAAAGCAAAGGAGGTTTGTTAATTGAACTCATTGCAAGTCTTCAATTTTAAACAAAATGAAGTTCGCACCATTTTAAAAGATGGCGAACCATGGTTTGTTGCAAAAGATGTAGCAAGTATTTTGGAATTTAAAGATGCTTTTTCGATGTGCCAGCATTTAGACGATGATGAAAAGCAAAACCTTCAATTAGAAGGTTTTAAACGGGGAGCTATTGCCATAAGCGAGTCAGGACTATATTCAGCAATACTCCGCAGCCGCAAACCTGAAGCCAAAGAATTCAAACGTTGGATTACCCATGAGGTTATCCCGTCCATCCGAAAACATGGCGCATACATGACACCAGAAACGCTCGAAAAAACAATCAGTGATCCTGACTTCCTGATCGGGCTACTTACCAATCTCAAAGAAGAAAAAGCAAAACGAGTTAAGGCCGAGCAGGAACGAAATCAATTGATCGAACAGCAAAAAGCTGACCTACCGTATACAAGTTTTGGAAAAGTCGTTTCAAACTCAACTGGTGCAATCAGTATCGGAGCATTTGCCAAAATGCTGTACGACAAGCACGGCATCAACATCGGCCGTAACAAATTATTCGCTTGGCTACGTTCCCATGGATATCTCATCTCCGGCGGACGTGAACACAACAATCCAAAACAAACTTATTTGGAACAAGGGTTGTTTGTTGTAAAGCCAACCGTTGTCAGCCGAACAGAAGGAGACGTTGAAAAACTAACACCTCTAATCACTGGCAAGGGTCAAATCAAAATTGCCGAACTCCTGATCAAAGAATTTGAGGTGGTGGTCTAAATGCGTAACAACACCCTAACAGTCCAAGAAGTTGCAACTTATTTAGGTGTTCACCCAGACACAATTTATACCATGGTCCGTGAAAAGCAGATCCCATTTTTCCGAGTTAGGAAACGCATCTTCTTTTCGCGTGAATCAATCGATAAATGGATTGCTGCCCAGGAAAACAGTGTTGCATCGTTCTAGTTTTATCTTACTGTTTTCTGATGTCCAGAATAAACAAGATCTTTGTACAGGGGGAAACTACTGATGAAAGAATCTGCAAAGGTGCAAGAAGCCTTGGCGATTCTGCAACAAGATGGGCTAACACAGAAACAGATCGCGAAGGACACTTATCAATCATACGAATCGGTTAACAAACAGCGAAAAGGGGAGAGGACCATGAACAAGGATGTTGCCCACCGGGCCATGCAGATCTACCAAAACTATGAGTTTGAGGCATCCATCCTGCACGAGTTTTCGGACGGCCTCGCTAGCCCGGTTATGGGCGGTCCATACGTCGAACGGCACCGAATGGTACTTGAAGAAATCACGGAAGCAGAGGTAAAAGATGTTATCAGGATCATCAATGAAGTTTCCTTGGTAAAGCCGCCAAATGTGTGTTCAAAGGACGAGCGGGAGAATGTCCGTCGCATGATGCACGAGCTCATTGAAGCGCGGGTGGCGATTGACAACCTGCTCATGGTGTTGGAAAGAGACTACGGACTTTCGGTTTTAGAAGAATCGAAGAAAGTCCTAAAAAAACTGAGAAGTGAGAGGAGAGTTTGATGATTACCAAAGAAGATTTTCTACCGGCTGATTTGCCGAAGGCAATCGAACATTACAAATGCTGTAAAACCTGCCTGCATCTCGCTGAAACTGAACTGGAAATTGGGCAGATCGACATGGCAGAAATGCGAATGATTGATTTCAACCGGTCACTTGCAGAACTTAAGCGACTGAAGGAGCGGAAAGTTCAACAGGACCGAATCAATGCCATGATCTTTGAGTTGATCGAAAAAGGCATTGATATTCACAAAATTATATTTTTGGGTGGCCAACAAAATGGGTGAGCTATTTTTCATGGGGTTGTTCCTGCCGGCCATAATCATTGGGAGATGGGTTTTAGAGGAATGGTTGAAATGAATATTTACGAAAAGGCTGAAATTATTCTGAAGTCACTATCCGAATATATCAACGTTGACGATGAAGCTTTTCATGACATTTACATTAAAGCAATTGTCAACGGATTGGTTGAAATCAGGAAAAAAGAAAAGCAGTAAGAAGTTGGCGCTTCAAACTGCCTATAACGTTCACGCATGTAATTTACTCTTTCATTGTATCACAGTGAGGTGTGTTAAATGAAGAAAAAACTGACTAACTATTCAAGCGTTGATCATCATTGGAAAAAGCTGCTAGGTTGCAAGTGCGGATGGTTCATTGAGACCACAGACGTGCTTCTCATTATCAAAGATTACAACCATAGCAGGCTAATAGATTACAGGCAAGAAATTAAGTCGAAACTAGGCGCAATGATCGCCTAGTCCGCCGGAGATAGCCTCCCGGCGCTGATGAGACAGGCTGCGGAAAGGGGCGAATCAATGAAAATTAAAACAGGTGATTGGCTTAAACTGAATCGTTTTGAAAAGCACATATTGTTGTGTTTGGCAATTCAAGCTGGAAGGAGTGAAAAGAGTGAAACAGCCAGTGCTTAATGTGAATGGGAAACGATTCAAAATCCATTCGATTAATTGGTATAAAAATGGTGAGATTTGCCATATCTCAGTTTTCATGAACGGGGAGAGCAAAACGATTTTCAATGATGATGCTTCTATCTTCAAGTACGGAATTGTTTTCGACGGTGAAACGGAAGATTCGTATTCACAGCATTACATGCTTGACTTAAGCCAGGAAGGAATGATTACGAATGATTAACACAATTGAACACCCGGATATTACCAGAGTGCGCCGATTTGGATATCTGCAAAATAATGATCCGGAGCTTTTCGGTTGCGACTACTTCGGTGATGAAATCTTTTATGGCGACGATGTGGTTGAAATTGACGGTGAACTTGTTTTACAAGACAATCTTCAAAAATTTTTGGTTGAGCTCTACGGCGCAAAGTTTTACACGGCATAATAAAAAACTCCCATTGCCGTGGGAGTAAGTTGCTTTAAATAAGACTACACCTTAATTCTATCGGTCTTTGAAAATTTTATCAAGAGGTGAAGAAGCATGGCGATGAATCAAAACGCTATTTCCACAAAAGAAATGAGCCGTCATGAATGGCTTCAGGCTCGCACCAAGGGGATTGGCGGTAGTGATGCCGGCATTATCCTGGGCCTGAATAAATACAAGACGCCTTTCGAACTCTGGCTTGAAAAGACTGGCCAGGTCGATCCCCAAGAAGGCGACAGTGAAGCGATCTATTGGGGAAACCAAATGGAAAATGTCGTGGCAAAAGAGTTTGAAAAACGAACGGATAAAAAGGTACGCCGGTCAAACTTTATGTACAGCCATCCAGAGTATCCTTTTATCCGTGCCAATGTCGATAGGTTGGTAGTTGGAGAATCGGCCGTACTTGAATGCAAGACGGCCAGCGCTTACCTTGCAAAAGAGTGGGCAGGTGACGAGGTTCCAGCCTCTTACCTTGTCCAAGTCCAGCACTATCTGGGCGTTACCGGCAAGGAAAAAGGATATATTGCCGTGCTGATCGGAGGGAATCGGTTCGTATGGAAAGAAATCGAACGCGACGATGAACTGATCAGCATGATTTTCCAAGCTGAAAAGGATTTTTGGGAAAACAATGTGCTGGCCGGAGTTGCCCCTGAACTGGACGGAAGCAGCGCGGCTGAGAAGTATCTGGCCGAAAAATATGCCAAATCGGATCCTGATAAAGAGATCGTTCTTCCAAAAGATTTCAATGCCTATTTGGAAGAATACTTCAAAATCAAGGAAAACGAGAAGCTGATTAAAGCTGCGAAAACTGAGATTGAAAACAAACTTAAAGCTGAGCTGAAAGAAGCGGAGATTGGCCGGGTTGGCGACTATATCGTCACTTGGAAGAAGCAGGTACAGAAACGCGTTGATTCCAAAGCATTACGGGAAAAGTTCCCCGATATTCACCAGCAAGTTATTAAAGAAACATCATTCCGCAAACTTGCGGTTAAGGAGGAAAAATAATGGCAACAAATGCAGCGCTAAAAAACCAAATTGCAAGCAAGCAGGGAGGAACCAAACAAGTATCTGCTCAATCGTTGGGGTTAAAAGCTTTGCTCAATACCCCAACGATGCAAAAAAAGTTTGAACAAGTTTTGGACAAGAAGGCACCACAATTTATGTCTTCTTTGCTCAACCTTTACAACGGTGATCCGAACATTCAGGCCGCCGAGCCAATGAGCATTATTTCAAGCGCCATGGTCGCAGCAAGCCTTGATCTTCCAGTTGACAAAAACCTAGGTTATGCCTGGATCGTTCCATTTTATGACAGTAAGAAAGGCCATAAGGTAGCACAGTTCCAGCTTGGTTATAAGGGGTACATTCAACTGGCATTACGGACTGGCCAATATAAAGCGATCAACGTCATCGCTGTTCATGAAGGTGAGCTCATTAAGTGGAACCGGCTGACCGAAGAAATCGAACTGGATTTAGAAGGTGCCACAAGCGAGAAGGTAATCGGATACTGCGGATATTTCAAGCTGATCAATGGCTTTGAAAAGACGGTCTACTGGACCAAGGATGAGATCGAAGCGCACAGGGTTAAGCATAACAAGATGAAGGACAAGAATGCTCTCAATAATGTATGGAAAAGCGATTATGACGCTATGGCCATGAAAACGGTCATCCGCAACATGCTCAGTAAGTGGGGAATTTTGAGCATTGAAATGCAGACGGCCGTTACCGAAGATGAACGGGAAACACATGATATCACGGATGAAACGAATGCGGAAGAACCTGAAATCATTGATTACCATCCAGAACCGGAGACCGAGAAAGAAGAAGCGTCGCAACAGGAGCAGGCAAAAGTGGAAGATAAGAAATCGGCTGTTGAAATGGATGAAAATGACCTTCCATTCTAAAAAAATCCCCCTCACCTCGAGGGGGAAACAACACAGGAAATTGAGGTGGTGAAAGCATGGCCAATATATACAGAGTACAAAAGAACGGCAACTACGTCGTAATGAATAAAACATCGCTTATGGATGAAAGGCTGAGCTGGAAAGCGAAAGGGCTGCATGCCTATATGCTTTCTTTACCCGACGATTGGAGGTTTTATGACACAGAGTTGCAAAAACATGCTAAGGACGGACGCGACTCACTTCGGACTGCGCTTAAAGAACTGCGAGATCTGGGTTATTTAAAGCGGGTGCAGCACCGGAATGAGGACGGGACATTCAACTATGAAACACTTGTTTTTGAAGTCCCTCAAATGGATCCACCGTTACCGGGAAAACCGTTGACGGATTATCCGTCGACGGAAAAACCGTTGACGGATTATCCGTCGACGGAAAACCCGAAACTACTAAGTAATAATGAACTAAGTATTGATGAACTAAATAATAATGGACTAAGTAATGAAGCAGCTGCTGTAAAGAAGTTGCTCAATCGATTTATAGAATTAAGGAATCACGGATTTGTTGCTACGCCCAAAGATGAAGCAGCAGCAGCTGAGATCATCAAATTCGGAGTAAATGTTGATGATGCAATTAGGTGGATGGAAGAGAAATTCGCTTCCCACCAGCCTAAACATCCTAAGGACTATATCAAGACACTGGACTATTGTTCCGGCTATATATTTGACCGGTTCATTAAAAAACAGGAAGCAGAAAGAGGTGAAGGCAATGGAACAAAGATTCCAAAGTATCGCAGAAGTTATGGCCGACCTGCTGGAAAAAGCGCAGAACAGGCAATCCGAGAAGCCCAAGAAGCAAGACGAGCATGGGGCGGATGAATACGAATGCCCGATTTGTAAGGACACCGAATTTGTTTTTTACCGAAATGAACAAGGGTATGAATTCGCCAAGCCTTGCGAATGCCGGGAAAGAAAAGCATGGCGGCGCCGGTTCCGAAACTCCATGATTCCAGATGAGTTTACAAACGCCAATTTTGAAAACTATCAGCGTACGAGCCAAATCCAAGAAGACATGTATGACCTTACAAAAAGGTATTTGCAAGAATACAAGATGACGACCAATGAAAATGGCGAAAAGGAAAAAACGGTTTCTTCCCATAATTTTGGGTTGATTGCAGTTTTTGGCGAACAGCGCATGAAAGAATTGCCATCAGCAGAGCGGGCCGCCGTGAAACAGCAACATAACAATTTTGGGATTGGAAAGACTCATCTGCAGATTGCACTGGCAAAACGCCTGATTAAAGACGGATTCAATGTTCTGGTTATATCAGATGTCACTTTCATGGACGAGCTTATTCAGGCCCGGATGATGAATGATGAGGGAGAGCAGCTGAACCGTTTGCTTTATGCGGCCACAAATGCAGATGTACTTATTTGGGATGACATCGGCAAAGTGAAGTGGTCGGAAGCGAAGGAATCTCTTTACTACCAGATTATTAACGAGCGATACCGGAAACAGAAACCGATTGTATTCAACTCGAATGAGGATCGCGGCACCTTGGCAGAAAAAGTAGGATATGCGGCCGCAAGCCGGCTAATTGGGCAGTGCGGAAAATACCTGCTTGAAGCCGAGGGGACTGACTGGCGTCTCAAGAAAGGAGCAAGCTGATGTGTGAACTATGTAATGGCCGGCATGTTGTTTACGAGGATATGGGATTTGGAATCATGGTAAAACCTTGCCCGGCGTGCGGACCGAAGCCGCAAGAGCAAATTAAGAAAGAAGAAATCATTTTGCAACGACGTTTGGAAGAAGCGCGGGATCAACTCAAGATAGAAAGGGTGTACTAAAATGACAAACGCCACAATTACCGAGTTGAAGCGGAGCCACCTACTCCGCCAACTCGAAAATAACGGTGTAACTCAATTCAATAATAAATCAATCTACGACTTATCTTATCACGATCTGGTGTACGCTTTAACCCTTCAAAAAATACAAATGGGTGAGTGATATGGCAAAGAATCCGGTTATCCAGCAGGCTTATGAGCGTGGCAAGCGTGAGGGAATCGAGATCGGCATGCAGATGGGCATTAGCAAAGCGATTGGATTTATGCAGGCAAGGCTAAACAAACTGGCTGAGACGCCCGGGATCGGGCCCAAGACGATAGAAAAATTTAAGGAAGCATTTGGGGAGGAGTACTTTAAGTGAACCTACAAAAATTATTTAAAGCGCAGGCGGAATTGGACAAACACATTATTGAAAAGAAAGGATTGCAGGGCGTTAATTTGCTACCGAACTTAATCCTGGCTTTGCAAGTTGAACTTGGCGAATGTGCAAATGAATGGCGAGGGTTTAAGCATTGGAGCAATGATCAGGAACCGAGGACAGAAATACCGATTGATTGTTCGTATTGTTACGGTAAAGGTTACATGAACCATGATGAAGTTTTTGAAGGTGGAGAACCTTGGCCTTGTAAAAGGTGTGATGGATCAGGCGTTTACGGATACAAAAATCCTTTACTTGAAGAATACGTTGATTGCCTGCATTTCATTTTGAGTATTGGAAACCGTCTTGGGTTGCAAGATATAAATCCTTGGTATTCCAGTGTTGCGGTCAGCTTTGGCGCCGATAAATTAACAATGCAATGGCAAGAAGTATTTGAATGTGCTTCAACTTTTAGACAATATACAGAAGATAGCAGAAAAGCATGGTATGAATTTCTTTTTTCAAACTTCCTTGGACTAGGTGAAATGCTTGGCTTTACCTGGGAACAAGTCGAGCAAGCCTATTTTGCAAAGAATGCCGTAAACCATAGCCGGCAGGAAAATGGATATTGAGGTGCAAACATGCAGGAACGAATGACAGCGGCAGAATATCGCAAGCAAACTAAGAAAACTAAATATGGCTCCAAGAAAGTTGAATTGGACGGATATGTTTTTGACAGCAAGATCGAAGCCCGTTACTACGAGCGATTGAAATGGCTTCAGGAAAACAATCGAATCTTATTTTTTCGTCTACAGCCGCGGTACTTGCTTCAGGAAGCTTTCGAAAAGAACGGAAAGAAGTACCGCAAGATTGAGTACATCGCAGATTTCGAGATTCACCATTTGGATGGATCCATCGAGGTTGTTGATGTCAAAGGCGTACAGACAGAAGCGTTTAAGATCAAGAAAAAGTTGTTCGAGCACAAATATCCCCATAAACTCAGCTTGGTTACATACAGCAAGAAATGGGGCGGATGGATTGAATTGGAGGAATTGGAGAAGAAACGGAAGGCGGCGAAGAAAATGGCGCAGGCAGGGATTTAGGCGCTGGACTTCTCTATTGCCTCATATAACCGTTTTAAAACGGAACATGACTATTTATATACCAAAATCTTAAAACGGCTTAGAAGCCAAAATAAACAGTTTAGGAGTGGTATGAATGACAGCAACATACGTTCATGATCCAGAGGACAGATACAATCTCCGAACCAGCACCGGATGGAGAGCCAAACGCCCCGGCAAGGTTACAATCTGGTATCTAACTCCGGAACAGCTGGAGCGGGTAAGACGGGGCGAGCGCACAACGGATGTGATTGGCAATGACAAGAAGGGTCGTTGAACATCGGGCCTTATCTAAGGACCGGGAAGAATTAATGGTCATCACGGTGTTTGAAGAAGGCCTAAACAAGGAACAGGTGCGTAAGGAAAGTATCTTTAGCAAGAGACACGGTGTCCTTGTTGGCAAGAACGGCAAATATGACTGGAAGTGAATGCAATGAACCAATCTGATCGTGAAATGATGATCGAATGGCTGTGGTTGGTGACGGGCTATAGCAGGGAGTATTGGGAAAAATGTTCGGACGAGCAACTAGCGAAAGAATATGAAGATCATATGAGCTGGAAATAAAAAAACCGGGTTCCCCCGGCTGGTAAATTAGTGGACACCTATATTTTACCATAGGGGGAATACCGGTGGAAGATTTAAACAAACAAATGGTCGCTCAAATAGATTTGATGGAAAATGCGGTTTATAGGGTCGTAGATGGCCAACTGATCAAGGTAACAAAGCCAGGGACAGGGTTCGGTGAGCAAATTATCACGTGGCAAAATAATAAGCCGACCCATTGCAAAATCACTTTTACGGAAAAGTAGAACAATGCTGCGATAGAAAGGGTGAGAGAATGGCTAAATCTTTATTATGGTTGATAGTCATCTTGGGGTTTTTATCTTTGGTAATTACTCATTCTAGTGGTGATCATATTGGGGCGTTCCCTCGAGTAATGTTGCTTTCATGCCTGGGAATATTGGCTTTATGCGAGTCGATTGAAAAGGTAAATAAGTAATTCACATTAGACCGAAACTACGCGGGAAGGAGAAACAGATAATTGCAAAGAATCTTAGACGCCTGTTGTGGCAGCAAAATGTTTTGGTTTGATAAGCAAAATGAAGATGTACTTTATATGGACAACCGGCAGCTGAACGATGTCTTGTGTGATGGAAGAACATTGAATATTAATCCAGATGTGATTGCCGATTTCCGGGATATGCCTTTTGCAGATGAATCGTTTTATTTAGTTGTTTTTGACCCACCACATCTTATTCATGCAGGCGTAGATTCCTGGTTGGCCAAAAAGTACGGCCTATTAGATGAATTATGGCAATTCGATATAAAGCAAGGATTTGAAGAATGCATGCGGGTTTTAAAAACAAACGGAACACTCATTTTTAAATGGAACGAGGATCAAGTGCCTTTGAAAGAAGTACTGCAAGCTATTGACCATAAACCTTTATTCGGCAACAGAAGAAGCAAAACGCACTGGCTTGTATTTATGAAGGATTGATCTCACGTACGGGCACCATTGCGGGGGAGTGATAAATCATTGAAAAAACATAAATTTTTTATGAATGTTTTGTATGTTTCTGGTGCTGCATTTGAAGAAATTGTTGAATTACCAGCTGATTTAACTGATGAAGAAGTTGAGGAAGAATTTAAAGAATGGATTTGGAATAACCTTGATGTTTACCGAGAAATAAAAGATTAGTTCGCAGTTAGACCATATTGTGCATAGAAGAAAGGTGATGAATTTGAAAATAAATCGTAGACGGAAAAGAGCAATTAAAAAGGCAGAAAGAGAAATGGAAATACTCGAAGATTGGAAGGAACGTGTGTTACTGGTCGGTGGTTCATTAAGAAAAGACAGAGACGGTAAATATTACGGAGTTGCATATTTCGATTAATTGGCCTGTCACTAGGCAGATTGACGTGGAAAAAATAAATATTGCTACTGGAACAACCAGGGCACTGATTAATCGCTATTATGGCGGTTATTCGGTGCCTTTTTTATTTGCAAACGTGGGGGTTAGGAGGATGAAAAAAGATTTGAAAGAACAGCTGAAAGAATGGAAACGGCAGCACCGGGAAGTAACCGGCTATGGCAAGAAAAAGAAACGCCGGAAGAAGGCGGAGAAGGGCAAATCAGAGCATTTAAGTGAGTATGAAATAAAAGATCTTATGGGATATTACGAGCCCGTATACAAGCGTGGACGGGGTGGAGCATGGAGGAATGGAAGATGAACAAAAAAGAGATTTCAGCTGCATTAAAGGACTATCATTGGATGATCAATGAAATCAAAAGACAGCGCAAAATGCTGGAGAATGAAGTGAGAAGCAACATCACATCCCAATATGGGGAAGAATCCGCCTTACCAAAGCCAAAAGGAACAAATAGTGATCCGGTTTACCGTGAAATTTTACGTCGGGAGAAAACACATCAATGGATTAATCGGCTGCAGAAAAAAGTTCTATTTATTCAGGAACATGTTGATTGTGTACGAGGAGAACGAGAACGTGCTGTGCTGGAGTGCCTGCTGGACGGAATGAGCGTAATTGCCATTAGCCGGCACATGGGACTATCAGAAAGGAATATTCGTCTTATACGGGAAGACATTGTCAATGCTATGTATGAAAATGCCGGATTTGCCGGAAATGCCGGATTTGCCGGTTTTGCAGGATAGATGCAGCACAAGAAAAAATATATGTAAAATGGAAGGCAGGACCGGAGAGGAAAAATCCGGGGCGTGAGAAACTTCATGAAACCCATGATTCACCTTGCGGTGAACAATTCAGAGTTCGGGGTTAGCCCGGACGATATGCGCATAAGAATAACCACATAATATCCATTTGTCACATTTGTGCAAACAAGCAACTATCATGTGGCAGATGGATATTTTTGTACAGATTTGCTTTCTTTCGTCTAATCTATACAATTGATTATAGAAAAAGATGAAAGGTGGCGTTTTATTTTGGAAGACGTTTTATTTGATGGAATCCACGAGATCCCAAATGAAGAAGTTATTAAGAAAATGAATTATTTTATAGAAAAAGCTGAAAAAGGCATGGAATTGTTTGAAAATGATAGGAAAGAAAGCTTAAAAATAGCAAAAGAATTACGTGAGGAATTAAAACGCGAATACCAAAACAATGATTTAATCAGAACAAGTAAAACATATAAAAATCACGATTTGTTTTCTAGGCATTATAAACCAGCAGTTCAAGAAGCTTTCGTAAAGAATACGGGACAAATTTCTTATAAAAAGTTGCACAGTTTTCTTTATGATGTTAGATATTATATGGATTATTATTTACCTAAAGAAGAAAAAAAGAAGAATAGAACGTGAGGCACCCTATTGTGGTGCTTTTTATTTTGCCTATAAAAGGAGGCTGGCGGTGATGTAGCATGCCGAACTGGGATGAAATAAGAAAAGAGTATGAATCAAGTAAGAAAACGCTAAAAGAATTAGCGGAAAAATATAATGTGAAGTTAGGCACACTGAAAAGCAGAAAAAGCCGTGAAAAATGGTCAAGAGGATCACCAAAAAAGGATGCAACCAAAGGCAAAAAGGTTGCATCCCAAAAAAAGAAGGATGCAACTCATAAAAAAGGAGCTCCCTTTGGAAATTCAAATGCAAAGGGTAACCGAGGCAATAAGAATGCTTCACCGCCAAAACGAAACACAAACGCCTTGAAGCACGGTTTTTTCTCGAAATACATTCCGCAGGAAACATTAGAGATTATGGGCATGCTTGATGAGAAGTCTCCAGCTGATTTAATCTGGGACCAAATCATGATTCAGTATGCGGCCATCATCCGGGCACAGCAAATTATGTTTGTTGAAAATGAATACGACATGACAAAAGAAATCAAGAAAAAAGAAAAAATAATGAGCATGGATTCGGAAATTGAAAAGAAAGAATGGGAAATCCAGTTCGCATGGGATAAACAAGCAACCTTCATGAATGCCCAATCTCGGGCCATGTCAGAACTGCGAAGCTTGATCAAGCAGTTTAATGAACTGGCACACGAAGATGATGAACGCCGTCTGAAGCTTGAACAGATGCAGCTAAACATTGATAAAACAAAAGCTAAGATTAAGGAAATCACGAATGAAAGCAACCCAGACGACCGGACGATCATTATCAACAACGAGGATGAAATGAGGCGGATTTTGAATGAACGCAATCAAAATAACCGACCTGATTAACCCGGTGTTTTATGATTTCTGGTTAAACGATAAGCCGAACAGCATTTTAAAAGGCGGCCGGTCATCCATGAAATCATCAGTCATATCCCTAAAGCTTGTCATCGATTTTTTAAACGATGATCAGGGAAACGTTGTGGTGCTCCGAAAGGTTGGCAAATACTTGTCAACATCCGTTTATGAACAAATCAAATGGGCCATATACATGCTCAAAGTGGAAAATGAGTTCTATTTTGGTAAATCACCGTTGATCATTCGACATAAACGGACAAACACGGCGTTTTATTTTTACGGTGTTGACGATCCGATGAAAATCAAATCCGCCAAGATTGCAAAGGGATATGTCATGGCGCTTTGGTTTGAGGAACTGGCCGAGTTTGCAGGCGTTGAGGATATCGATATTGTTTCTGATACATTCATCCGGCAGGACTTGGGCGACAAAGAGGTTAAAATCTATTATTCTTACAACCCGCCCCGTAACCCGTATGAGTGGGTAAATGAATGGGTTGACAGCAAAGCTGGAGATCCGGACTATTTCATTCACCATTCAACATACATGGATGATGAAAAAGGGTTCTTGTCGCAACAGATGATCCGGAAAATTGAACAATACAAGGAAAATGATCTTGATTACTGGCGCTGGATGTATGCGGGTGAAATTATCGGACTTGGCGATATGGTTTACAATATGAACCATTTCCATTGGATTGATGAGCTGCCGCAAGATGATGACCTGTTGCTGATCGATATCGCGATTGATTCCGGGTACCAGACATCTGCGACAACGTTTTGTGCATTCGGACTTACGAAACGGTTAAATGTCATTTTGCTTGACACTTATTACTATTCTCCTCAAAATCGAGTCGTTAAAAAAGCGCCGAGTGAATTCTCAACCGACTTGAAAGAGTTTGAAGTTAAGTTAGCGGAGTTTAGGAGAAACATCGACATGAGGACGATAGACAGTGCAGAGGGTGCTTTGAGAAACCAATACATGAAAGATTTTGGTGTGCGGCTGCATCCAATCGCAAAAAAGAAAAAGGTGAACATGATCGAGAACGTTCAAGACCTGCTTGCGCAAGGTCGTTTTTTTATGCTCCGAAACAATAACAATCAGATTTTTTATGAAGAGCACAAGAAGTACCAATGGGACGCTGACACGTTGCAGAGTGATGATCCTAAAGTAATCAAGGTTGATGATCACACTTGTGATGCCTTCCAATACTACGTCAATGACAATTTGCAGAAACTGCGATTGAAATATTAAGGCGGTGATGCCATGTTTCAAAACATTCTAGCACGCCTGAAAGGAATGTTTGCAAAAATGGGCCTGATCAAAGAAATAAACAATGTAAGCCAACTGGCAGCCGTCCAGGAATCAGAGCGGCAATACAATCGAATAGAGATTTGGAAATCCCTCTATCACGGGCGCCTTGCACAACTGTACGGCTCTCCTTTTCATGAAACCAAATGGATGAGTGTAGACGGAACACATCATAAACGTTGGCGGGCAACAATGGGGATGCCAAAAGTTGTTGCACAAGAAATGGCGAAGCTAGTGTTTAACGAAAAATGTGTGATCAACATTTCGGTGTCCGGCAATGATTCCATTGAAGAACAGCTTAATGAAATTCTGGAAAACAGCCATTTTCATAAGCTATTTCAGGGTAAGCTGGAAGCTATGTTCGCGATGGGCGGGCTTGTAATCAAACCTTATTACAAGGACGGTAGCATTCATTTTTCTTTCGTGACGGCTGACTGTTTCCTGCCTGTACAGAGTACAAATGACCACATCGAGGCGGGCGTATTTCTAAACGTAACTCGCAAAGGTAAAAAATTTTACACGCTGTTGGAATGGCATACATGGGACGGCCCGACGTATGTCATTACGAATGAACTGTACGAAAGCGATACGGAAGGCTCACTCGGGCATAAGGTTTCGTTATCAATTCTCTATCCTGACATCGAGCCGGAGACACGAATCGAAAACTTGACGCATCCGTTATTCGTGTATATAAAGCCAAACCTGGCCAATAATTTTGATTTGGATTCTCCACTTGGCATTTCCATTTTTGCCAATGCGATCGACACGCTGAAATCCATTGACGTGGCCTTTGACAGTTTCCAACGTGAATTTATCCTTGGCAAAAAGCGCATCATGGTACCACAACAGGCTTTGCGTACGGTTGTCGATCCGTCCACAGGTGAAGTTCGGCGCTATTTTGATGTAGAGGACGAAGTGTTCAAGGCTTACGCCGACACAGACAATGAGGACAAAATTCAGGACATTTCCGTTGAATTGCGTGTACAAGAACACATTGACGCCATTAACGCACTGCTAAACATTCTAGCTTCACAGATCGGCTTTTCGGCCGGCACGTTTGCTTTTACAGGCGGCGCAAGCGTTCAAACTGCAACGCAAGTCATCAGCGAGAACAGCCAAACATTTCGAACAAAGAACTCTCATGAAACCGTTATTGAGGCTGGTCTGAAAGAACTAATTCATGTCATGGCCGAAATGTTGGTACTTTACGGCGAGTTAGACAGCATACCAGAAATCGATGTGACGGTTGACTTTGACGACTCCATTGCTGAGGACCGCATCCAGAACGCGAATTTCTACATGACACTAGTCGCAGCCGAACTCATGCCAAAAGTTGAAGCCATTCAACGCATATTTGATTTAACAGAGGAGCAGGCACAAGAGTGGCTGGACAGAATCAAACAGGAAAATAGTCAGCCGGTGCCACAGATGATGGAAAGCTTTTTGAGCACGGCTGAAACAAGTATCCGAAACGTAAACAGGACGGGGAGATAATCTATGCTAACCCCAAACCAACTGGAACAGCTGGCAAAGCCCCTGATTGACATTTACGGTCAACTGGAAACAGACATCATCAAAGCCATTGTAAAACGTCTGGAGACAAAGCAGGACATAACAAAGGACAATGTATTGCATTGGCAGTTTGAGAAGCTCCGGCAGCTCGGAGACCTAAATAAAGACGTAATTCAACTCATCTCACTGATGACCGGCAAGACAGAAAAGGAGTTGGAAAAGCTGATTAAAGAGAGCATGAAGCAGAGCGTGCAACCTATGGATAATTGGTTGAGCGGTTTGGCTGATGACGGAAAGATTGATAAAGCCCCGCCACTCGAGCAAGACACACGCATTTTCAATACGCTTCTCACATTTCAAAAGCAGGCAACATCAACGCTCAACTTAACAAATTCGACCATTTTGCAGAACAGTCAACAAGTTTACCGGGACATTATCTCCCAGTCGACAGTAAGCGTCATGACTGGCATGAAAACCCATCAGCAGGCGGTAGCAGATACGGCAGCCAAATGGGCAGAAAAAGGCATTCCGGCACTTGTGGACAAAAAAGGACGACAATGGTCAATTGAAGGGTATATTCCGATGGTGGTTAAGTCAGTCGCTAACAATGTGGCAAATCAAACGCAATTCGACCGTATGGATAGTTACGGTGTGGACTTAATCGAAATCAGTAGCCATATCGGTGCTCGCCCGGGATGTGCTCCCTATCAGGGCCGTATATTCGATCGTAACGGGAAAAGCAAGAAGTATCCATCATTGGAGAGTACAACATACGGGCAGCCGGCGGGTATATTTGGGATTAACTGCCATCATCACCCTTACCCATACATCCCGGGGGTGAGCGTAAAGCGATATGATCCGTACCCCAAAGAGGAAAATGAAAAAGCTTACGAGCAAAGTCAGCAACAGCGGAAGATGGAACGAGATATCCGCAAGGCAAAGAACAAGCTTGAAGTGATGCAGCATGTTGGCACAAAAGGAGATATTGCCGCCGCCCGAAAGAAAATACGTGAGAAACAAGCAAACATGCGGGCATTTATCAACGATACTGGCAGAACCCGGCGGTATGACCGGGAACAAATAGCGAAAGGATGACAAATAATGCCTAAATATCGTAAGAAGCCAGTTGTGATTGAAGCAGTGAAGTGGACAGGTGAAAACTGGAAAGAAATTGACGAATTCATCACCACTTATCATGAAACCTATCCAAAAGATGGTGTAATTATGATCGATACTTTAGAAGGAACACATATAGCTAATGTTGGAGATTATATCATTAAGGGCGTGCAAGGTGAGTTCTACCCATGCAAGCCGGATATTTTCGAGCAATCCTACGAGACAACCGAATAGAAGGAGGTGATCCAACATCTCGGAGCCACGCCGTTTATGTGGTAATTCTAGTCGCCAATAGGTGGCCTTTTTAATGCTTAAAAAGGAGTGAAGACAATGCCTAAGTTTTTACCTTTGAACTTGCAATTCTTTGCAGACGAAGACCCGGCAGGCGGAGAACCGGCACAAGGGGGTGATCAAACCAATGTAAACACACCGCCAGCAAGTCCCACACCAACGCCGTCAGCACAGCAGACACCACCGGCAGACCCAGTACCGGCCAGCCCCGAGCCGTCGAAAGTGGACACAAAAGAGATTCGTACAAAAGCACAGTCCGACTTGTTGAAAAAACTCGGCTTTGAAAAGGTCGATGAGCTGCAAGATGTGCTGACCAAATACAAAGAGATCGAGGACGCACAGAAAACGGAAGCCCAAAAACAGGCTGAACGTCTGCAAGATCTCGAAACAAACTTTTCTTCTGTTCGTGATGAAAACGAATCACTAAAAGCACAAATTGCAGCCATGAAAGCAGGGGTGAAGGCGGATGCCGTGGAGGACGCAGTACTGCTTGCAAAACGTTTGGTCACAGATGACGTGGACATGGACGCCGCCATAAAGCAGGTGCTCGAAAAATACCCGCAATTTGGGCAAGAAGCACCGGCACAGCCGCAAGAAACACAACAACCTAAGCCACAGTTTACACAAGGCCAGCACAACCCCAGTCCGCAACAAAGCGAAATGGAGAAATGGTTGGCAGCATTTAAAAAATAAAATTTTTGGAGAGTGATAGAGCATGGCAGTAGTCAATTACGCTGAACTTTACTTACAGGCGTTACAACAAAGATTCGCCGACGCCCTTATGTTTTACGACCTTTATAATACGCCGAACAACGACAATATCAAATGGGTAAATGCAAAAACGGTCCAAATCCCGCATATTGTTGTTGGTGGGTATCAAGATGTTGCTCGTGATGCCGTTGGCGGTTATACTCGCCGCGCTGACAACGCATGGGAAAGCAAGACCTTGCAACACGATCGGGAATTCCGCACGCTTGTTGACCCGACAGACATCGATGAAACAAACCTTGCTTTAAGCATCGCCAATATTACCCGGGTTTTCAATGACGAGGAAAAAATTCCGGAACTTGACAAATACATGGCGTCAAAACTGTACACGGAATTTACCAAATATGGCGGTACTGCATTGACGGATAACATTACGGAATCGAATGTTTTGGGCATGTATGATGAACTGATGTATGAAATGGACGAAGCTGAAGTACCACAAAACGGACGTATTCTTTATGTGACACCAACGGTTTCAAAAGTGCTGAAAAACGCCGATAAAGTGACTCGTTTCTTGCAAGTGACGGATGCAGGGGGCGCCATTAATCGTAATGTTCGTTCGCTCGACGAAGTCAAAATTGTAACGGTTCCATCTTCCCGGATGAAAACCATCTACAACTTTACGGATGGCGCGATTGCGGACACATCAGCAGCACAAATCAACATGATTCTGGTGCATCCATTATCGATCATCACACCGATGAAATATGAATTTGTGTCTTTGAGTGAACCGAGCGCAGTTACAGGGGGTAAATATCTGTACTACGAACGCGCTTACTGGGATGTATTTGTGCTTGAGCAAAAAGCACCTGGTATTAAGTTTGCGATTACACAGACTACTCAACAGTCAGGGTCTTAATAGAGGAGCTTTACGCTCCTCTTTATTATCGTAAAGGAGGCATAGACAATGGGTGAAATTAGAGTGCGAAAAGAAAACCGCGTCCTAACCATTCCAGAAACACGCCTAGATGTTTATCTGCAAGATGGATATGACCAGATTGATGATGTCGGAAATGTCATTAAAAGGGCAACCGGCGGACGTATGGTCTCACTCGCCGAATATAATCGGCTGCTCGACCGTGTGGCGGAGCTGGAAAATGAACTAGCAGCTCCAAAAGGAACCAAGCAGAAAAAGAGTGAGTGACGATGAAATACATCGATCAGGATTTTTACACGAACGAATACGGCGGAACAGCCATTCAGACCGATAAGTTTACAGAAATCGCCAATGCGGCTGAACGTGTAATTGATCAGGCGACTTTCTTTAGATTGAGCCAAATTGATTTTTCAAAGCAGATTCCGCGTATTCAATGGCTTGTCAAAATGGCTATCTCGGCACAAATGGAATATTTCTATGAACTGGGCAGCCATACAGAGGCGGGCATGCAGACGGTGCAGAGTGCGTCAATTGGCGGGTTTAGCTTTACTAATCCGCAGACAGACAACAAGAAGAACTTGCTGCAGTCCGAGGTGGCGATGGAGTACCTGGCACAAACCGGGCTGATGTATAGCGGAGTGGATGCTTATTAAATGCCTTATCTGCCATTTGTCGGGACGTTTCGGGGGTGATTACAATTTTTATCAAGCCAATTCCTCCAATCATGATGCCGCACACTGTCCAGCTGCATTCCTACAACGGAAGCGTCCGATACGGTGATTCTTACGCGGATCCGGTCACGATCACACATGTTCGTGTTGTGCCAAAGTCTCAGCTAAAATTCGGAGCCAACGCTGAAACAATCGACTTTATATCTATGCTGTATATCGATGTAAACACGTCAAATCAAGTCGTGAATGGCATAGAACAGGATTTGAAAATTGTCCCGAAAGAAAAAGACAAGGTGACGTATGACGGCAAGGATTACATCATCAGTAACGCGAATGAGCTACTGGCCGGAAATGAAGTCCATCATTATGAGTGCGAACTGAACGGGATGTGAACAGAATGATTAGCGTACAAGTCGATATCGGGAATATCCCTAAAAAAATCGATAAAGCGATAGCATACGGGCTATACGTCACAAGCGAACAAGTGCGGAAAGATTGTAATTACTATATCCCAAAAGATCAAGGCACGTTGGAACGGTCATCTTTTCAGGCATCGGATTTGCAGCGTGGTGAAATTGTTTGGGATACGCCCTATGCGCGACGACTTTATTACCATCCAGAATACAATTTTTCTAAAGACAAAAACCCGCATGCTCGTGGCTTGTGGTTTGAAGAAGCAAAGGCAACACGTGGTAGTCAATGGAGAACCGTTGCACAGGAAGGAGTGAAACGGGGACTTGACAGAGAATAACGCAAACGAACTCGATTTTCAGGACTGTATGATTGACGCAATTGAAGCAAATTGCAATTTATTTGCGCCCATTGATGTGCCAATCATTAAAATCAATGTGGACGGCACAGGAAGTGGTATCGCCTTCATGTTAACGCCAATCGGTGAGGAAACACGATTCATGGATGGCAGCCGTGACAGGATGTATGCTTTTCAAATTAGTGCTCGCAGCCCTGATCAGCTACAAGTCCTCAACACATTATTCAGCATCAATAGATTCATAGATGGGCTTAAAAGTGGTGACATTAAAAGCAAAAATGGAACATTTGAGTTTATTAATGCCGTGATTAGAAGCGTGCCAAATTTGGTGCAAGCTGACACTCACGGCTTTTTATATGTATCAAATTTCGAGGCTGAACTTTTATTAAAGGAGTGAGATGAATGGCTTTTAACTTAAACTACAAAAACAAGTTTGAGATCGACACAAAAGGGAATTTAGACCCGAATTCGACGACAGGAGCTGAATTTGTTCCGATTGCAGCCGGGATTTCCACGGTTACACCTGCTCCAGGTGACACAACGGACAATACAGCCTACTACAACGGTGGCGGATTTGCAAGTACAGATGTAACCGGAAAAAACTTCTCGCTTGCGTTTTCCGGTAACCGTGTCGAGGGCGACGCCGCACAAGATTATATTACAAGCAAAGAGTTTTCACTTGGAGACGATTGCAAAACGCTGCTAAGGTGGACAAAATCAGACGGCCGTGTAGTTGTGGCTCAAGTCACTTTGAGCGCTATTACCACCTCCGGAGGCGCAGCAAACGCAAAGCAAACGTTTAGCTTTACAGCTAACTTTAATGGAGCACCGGTTGTGCAAGATCAGGCCGCGCAAGGTCAGGCCGCAGGATAAAAAGGGGCTTTGTGCCCCTTTTTGTACATACCAAAAAAGGAAGTGTGCTAAATGATTAAAATTAATCTGCAAAAAGTAACTGAAACCTTTCAAATTGGAGACAAGACATATGAAGCTGATTTTAACGATGAGGCATTGAAAAAATATTTCAAGCAAGGGCAAAAAATCTGGGAATACGACAAACAAGTTAGTGAAAAATATCCGGATATCGAGAACACTGATGATTTCGGTAAGGTCTGCACCGCAGTCATTGACGTGCTCCCAGCCCGGGCGGAAAGCTATAAATCTTTTTTCGACGAAACTTTTGGTGAAGGGGCCGGTGAAAAGATTTATGCCATCTGTGGAAAGTCTACACCGAACATGCAGAAAGTATTCATGGAAGTGTGGAAAGTGATCTATCGTAAAGTGATGGATATTGAAACGGAGTCTGACAGGACTGCCAAAAAGTATGTGAAAAACCGCAACCAAAAGCGATGATGATCCATGTTGAGCCTGACACAGCCATTAGATAACGAAATTGAGATTAATGGACAAACTTATGAATGGGATTTGTCATATGACAACGTGCTACGATTTTATGAACTTATGAATGATGATAGCGTGAATGAAATCGAAAAGATACAGCTCGCTTTTAAAATGTTTGTACCAGAATGCACTGCGGATATCGAAACACAAATTGAAACAGTGCAAGCCATCTCCAAATATATCTCCGGGCAGGACGAGGAAGAACTAGAGCCAAGTGAAAACCACAAACAATATTACAGTTGGGAACAGGATGCGGATTATATTTATGCATCTTTTTTACAGGACTATGGGATAGACTTGATCGATTTACAGGGTATACTCCGGTGGGAAAAATTTATTGCAATGCTTAACAGTTTAAGCGAACGCACGAAATTTAGCCAGGTTGTAAGCATCCGTGCGGCGGAAATCCCAGCCGGAAACAGCGAATATGAAATTGCCGAGCGCAATCGGCTGATACAATTGAAAGATTTGTATGCATTAAAAGGCGAGGATAGTGTTTCCTATGCTGAACAGGAAATAGACAGCATGTTTGATCGATTGGTTGAGTCTGCTCAGAAAGGCGGTGAAACGAATGAGTGATGGCAAAGTCGTAATAGAGGTTAAGCTTGATAATAAAGGCGTAAAATCAGATATTCAGGTTATTGAAACACTCTTAAAAGCTATGGGCCAAGACACTGGCAAAGATATGGATGCCAATTTTAAAAAGAATGCCGAAAGAATGGTAAAGGAAGCTGAAAAAACAGCTGACAAGGTAGATAAAGAATTTGATAAGCCTGTCGAACAAGAAGTCAAGATTGACGACAAGGTCACAAGGCAGGCCGAGAAAATCCATGAGAAAGTAAAAGAGGAAACAGCCAAACCGATTGAGCAGAAAGTCCAGGTGGACGAATCAGCGGCAGTAAGAGAGGCACAGAAAGCCCGGCAGAAGATGGTTAAGGAAGCAGAGGAAGCGCGTAGTCAGATTTCTTCCGTGTTGAAAGGCTCGTTTGTGGGCACATTTCTTGGAAATATGGCGTCCAGCGCTGTATCGACAATTAAAAACGGCATTTCTGGGCTGATCCATGCCGGCATCGAATACAACGCAACACAGGATAAGATGATAGCTACATGGACGACTTTAGCCGGATCAGCGACGAAGGGCAAACAAATGGTGGACATGATTAACATGTTCCAGCGGCAAACCGGATATGCTACCGATGCTCTCAACGAGATGGAGCAAAAAATTTACCACATCAAATCAAGCGCATCCGAGACTGAGACCATGACACGCGCATTTACCACTCTCGGCGATGCCATGGGCTTGTCTAATGAACGCCTTGTTGGTGTAGCGGAACAGTTTAGCCAGATGATGGCGACCGGAAAAGCATACACGGGGGATTTAAACATCATGACCAACGCCTTTCCGGCTTTTGGCGAAGCGTTGCAGGAAACCACTGGCATGACAATGGGAGCCATTAGAAAGATGGCCGAAAAAGGGCAACTGGATGCAAAAGTCGTGGAAGAAACACTTATTAATATGTCCCACAAATACAAGGACGCCACAGAAAACGCCATGAATACGACGCAAGGATTATGGCGGTCGATCGAATCGAACTGGGGACGTCTGGCCGGAAAATTTACCGCACCGATTTTCAATTTGAAAAAGAGTGGATTTAAAGACTTGGAAGACTGGTTGGCATCAAGTAAGGCAGATGCTTACTTTACAAATCTTGGGAAAGACGCAGCACAAGTTGTAAGCAAAATCACAGACATTGTGGAATATGTAAAAGACCACAAAGACACCATCCTCGGATTTGCCAAAGCTTTCGGTATCCTTTACGGCGAAATCTGGGCCATGAAAAAAATTGCTGGCATTGTAGATTCCTTTAATATCGTAATGGGTGGGTTAGGCCGTTTGCGCGGGTCAATGGCACTAACAGCACGGTCGTCAGAAACGATGGCGGCAACAACAATAGCATCCAACGAAAAAGTAGCTGCTAGCAGCGAAGCTTTTAGTCTTGTGGGCAAACGTATGGGTATTTTAAGAAGTGCTGCCAACATTGGTGGTGCAGCACTTATAGCATTTGGTGGAAAATGGGGCATGATTGCAGGCATTGCAGCCAACTTTCTCCCGGAAATTTTAAAAGCAGGAAGCGGTATTTTGAGATTTGGCTGGCAAGCGCTCGGAACTGTAAAAAATATGCGTTTTTTAATTGGGGCTTTTGGAGATACAGGCGCTGCCATTTTTGGATTGAGCAATCCGGTTGGATGGATAATTACGGCGATTGCAGCAGTCGGAACCGGATTCTATTATGCCTATAAACATATAAAGCCGTTCCGTGATAGTATCAATGATCTTGGTAACGATTTAAAAGGCAATTTTATGCACACCATGAACAAGGTGAAAGATTTTTTCGCCAACCCCCTGAATTTAAAAATCAAATGGGATTCAACAACTGTCAGCAAGTCGGATCAGAAAGCCATAGACAACTACGCAAAATTAGTGGACCAGGCACAACGGAAACTTGAAGATTTCGTGGTTACAGGGCGCAAAGTAAGTAAACAAAATGTTGGCAGTTTGGTAAAACCATACGAGCAGATGGCAAAACAAATCACAAAGCATTTCGACGATGCAACGAAAAGTGCGAAAAAGAATCTCAAATATTTGGATGGTCTGAACGAAGACGAGTATAACAACATCTTAAAAAAGACTACGAAATCCAACAACCAAAACAAAAAAGAGGTTCAAAAAATAACAAACGAAATAAAAGGAATATATGAAAATGCAGCTAAACACCATAGAAGCCTGACGGAAGATGAGCAGAAAAAGGTGAACAAGCTGCAAGACAAAATGAATTCATATGCTGCAAAAAGCGTTTCTAAATCTGCAAAAGAACAGCAGGAAATCTTGGGCAAATTGAGAGATCATGCCGGGAAACTTAGCGCGCAACAAGCCGCAAAAATCGTCGCAAATGCCAAAAAGCAAGAAGAGCAAACAATCAAACACGCAAAAAACGAGTACAAAGAAGCAGTTGACCAGGCAGAAAAGAAATACAAAGGAACAAAAAATTGGGCTGACGAGCAGTATTATGTGAATGGATCGATTTCTAAAAAGGAATACGAAGACATAGTGAAAAACGCAAAGCGGCAAAAGGACCAAAGCATTAAGCACGCAAAAGACCAGCGTGACGCCGTAATCGCAAACGCCAAAACACAGCAAAGAGAAACCGTCGACGCAGCCAAGAAACAAGCAGAAGGACACAGGGACGCAGTCGATTGGGAAACTGGGAAAGTATTGAGCAAATACGACAAATTTCGGGCAAGCTTTGCACATGTAATCAATGGCATTACTGGATTTTTCAATAAAATCTTTGACAAGATTGGGCTGGGCAATATAAACATCCCACAATGGCATCCACCCGGATATGCAAAAGGTACAGCTGGCACAGCAAAAGACGAAATTGCACTGACAGGGGAAGAAGGTCCGGAATTGGCTCATTCTCCTGGCATTGGAACATATATTGTCGGGAAAACCGGTCCGGAATTGCGATATTTGCCAAAAGGCACAAGCATTCTACCGCATGGGCCATCCATGCAGCTATTAAATAAATTGGGCATAAAAGGATATGCTGGCGGAATTGGGGACTTTTTTACAGGATTGTGGCACGGCATAGAAAAAGGAGCAAAAACGGCCATTGACATCTTTTCTGACCCATCAAAATTAATCTCGTATGTAAAAGATAAGGTTGGTCTATCAGATTTCCGAAATGAGTATACCGGTGTTTTAAAAGATTTGGCGATCGGGCTTCCAAACGAATTATTTAAGGGCATAAAAAACAAATTAAAAGATGCATTAGTCGTTAATCCAAGCGGATCCGGGGTGCAGCGATGGAAGCCGGCCGTTGTAAGAGCGCTCGCCATGAACGGTCTATCTACAAGTGCCGAAATGGTAAATAAAGTTTTGCGGCAAATTGCAACAGAGTCCGGTGGAAACCCAGCAGCAGTCCAACACGGATATACAGATATAAACACGATTACCGGGGACCTTGCAAAGGGCTTGATGCAGACAATAAGCGCGACATTTAACGCCTATAAGTTCCCAGGTCATGGGAACATTTTTAATGGATTTGATAACCTGCTAGCGGCATTAAATTATGCTAAACACCGGTATGGAAGAAACCTGTCTGGACTAGGTGAAGGGCATGGATACGCAGACGGAACGGAAAATTCAGCAGGCGGACATGTTTATGTTGCTGAAAAAGAACCAGAAATCATAGAAACAAAAGACGGACGGATTGCGATTGCTATCAGGCCGACAAGTTTTGATGATTTCATGGCGGGCAGCAAAGTTACACCGATATCAAAATTAAAGAAGTACGCAGCTGGAACCATTACAAAAGCAACAAATTTGGTTAACAGTGTATCTGGTCCAAGAATTATTCTTGCACAAGCGGCTACTGCAGCGGGCGGTGGAAAAGCAAATAGCACCCAAATACCGCCGATTGAAGTGCAAGTTGCTGTCCAGCCTCAAACCCATGTTACACAATGGAATGGCAAAACAGTGTATACAGAAATTGTCAAATACGATAAACAGGCAACGAATGTGAGAAACATTTTTAAGGGGTTGAGCTCGATATGACCGCGACTGTTACAGACACAGAATTCGGATTTTTTTATGCCGGTGCTCATTCCCGGGAATTTAATTTAAGAGTAATTGAGATTCATAGGAACATTTTTCCAGTAGTTGAAGAACAAACACAAAATATCCCCGGAATGGCCGGGGATTTATATTTGGGAACAAACGTGAAAAGCCGTACTTTTGTGGTAGATGTTGAAATTGTGGCCGACTCGCATAAACAGCGTATTGATCTGATTCACCAAATTAGTGACTGGCTTATGCCAATCGATGATGCAGAATTTGACTTGATTTTTGATGATGAGCAGGACTTTACTTATTATGCACATGTATCCAATATAACCGAAGTCACACGGTCGTTATACAAAGGGCGCGCAAGCATTACTTTTAGCTGTAGCGATCCGAAAGGCTACGGAGAATACCAACAGCACGACATAACAACAAGCCCTATAACGATCACACCGGACGGGACAGCGGAATGCTATCCCGTTTTTACATGCATTCCGAAAAAAGACGTGACGCGAATTGCGATCACTGACCAGGACGAAAACTATGTCTATATCGGATCCGATGTGGACCCGGATACAGGTGATTCACCGGTGGATCTGGAACCTCTCGTGTTCCATGATTACTGTTCAACTATGGCGACATGGTTATCTCTAACACCTGATACTCTTACCTTTACGCCTGAAAACGGAGTAATCGGCGGCGCAATGAGAAGCGTAAACGATGCGCTAACGGTTGCGCTCGACAGCTCCGGAAATCCAAATTTTGGGAAACCTGTTGCAAATAAGTGGCATGGCCCAATTGTACAGCAAAATCTAAATGGTCAATACCAGGATTACCGGGTGGCAATATGGCTTAGTAACAAACAATATTACCCGCGGGCTAAAGGAAAAGTAGAGCTCTACTTACTCGACCAGGACGGCCACGCCATTGGCAAGATCGGGATAAAAGATAACAGCATAAGTGCAAAACCGATCTTGCAGGTAACCGTGTTTAATGGCGATAAATATCATAACATTATGTATGACCAGGGTAGCATCCACAAAAAGAAAACGACCACCAAAAAGATAAAGGTGAAAAACGGTACGAGAACGGTAAAAAGCAAAGGAAAAACCAAGACAGAACAGCTGTGGAAGACCCTTACACTGCCGGATGATCCATCCACGGATACGTATACCAATTTTTACGGGTGGATCCGGCTCGAGAAGATTGGAAATAAGTTTACGGTGCAGATTATGAAATGCGACAGCAAGCACAATCCTATGTGGAGTAAACCGATTACAAAGACATGGACGGATACAAGCAAAATTTATACGCAAAAGCTGGCCGCAGTGGCTGCGTATATCGCCAAGTACGACATCCAAGAGGATACAGCCGACCCGGTAGTAAAATATCGTAATAACGATGTTGCCTTAACTGACGTATGTGTATGGGAGATTATTAATGGAGGAAATAAAGGGACAACATCACCGACAATAATCGCCCGAAAAGGGGACGAAATAAAAATAAACTGCGAGGACCATACAGTTTATAAAAACGGAGCCGTGTACATGAAAAACTTTTATATCGGCGGGCAATTTTTTACCATGCAGGGCGGTGTACCAAAGTCCTTTGCATTTTCACCGGATTTGGCAGATGCGGATTGGTATTATGAACTAAGGCCAACAACACAGTAGGAGGTGATAGCCTGTGTATCTAATTTTGGACCAAGACTTAAACCCGTGTGGGATGCTTGATCTACACGGGCGCGGCTGCAAGTTTTATGATGACTTGCGGTCTACTAAAATAGCAGACGACCAAGGCAAAATATGGGCGGATACGCTCGATATCAGCGTACCTACAGGGTACCGAGAAACAGCATTTATGACATATGGCTATCACCTCCTTAAGCAAGGCAGTGATGGCTATTTTTATGTTTACCGGATTTACAGCGTCGAGGATGATGTGATTGGCCCCGTCCATGTTAAAAAAGCGCAGTGCCTTAATCTGCTTGCGTGGGATTTGACGCACAAAATTGTACCGGCCAAAACAATGGCCAACGTGTCGAGCCAGGATTTATTCAATTACATCCTGCAAGGCTCTGGCTGGGAAATAGGAGAAAACTATTTTTATGGTGGATCCAATAACTTTGAATTTTCCGCCGGCAACAATGCCCAATATTGGCTCGATCAGCTTACAAATCAATTTAGCGCAGAAATCCGGGCTTATGTCCAAGTTTACAACGGGAAAATTATCCGTAAGGTAATAGATTTTGTGGACGAATTGGGCGAATCAAAAGGATACCGGCTGGAATACGCCCACAACCTGCAAGGAATTACCCGAACCGGCAGCGACCAGGAAATGTACACGAAATTGTATGTGTACGGCGGGCAAAAGCAGGATGGAACGCTGGCGTCCATTGCATCCGTTAACGGCGGCCGGGAGTATTTGATAGATGATGACGCGAACGATCAGTATAATAACGGCGGCCCATACTTAGAGGGGTACGTAGTAAATGACACGATTCTAAACCCAAACGGCCTTTTGGATTGGGGAAAAGAACAGCTAAAGCTGTACAATCATCCGAAATATAACTATACCATTGATGTCGCGCATCTTGGCTTTAAGCCAAACTTGGGGGATCATTTCCAAATTGTTGATTTTGAGATGCAGCCGGAACTAACAATAAGCGCCCGCGCTATACAAGTCGACGAGTCGGAAGCGAACCCCAGCAACAACAAGGTTACGGTTGGCGAGTTTATCGAGATTGTTGCGGTAACGCCGGAGATTGTCCAGGACCTGCAGGCAAAGGCGAAAGCTGCACAAGATGCGGCCGAAAAGGCAAAAGGGTACAAGGTAGAATATTTTACGCCAGATGGCACCGATTTTGCCGATACGACAAGCCAAAAAAGGGTTATCGTCCGTGTTTACCAAGGAAAAGATGAAGTCACATCCACGCTGGATCAATCAGCTTTTATCTGGCAGAAAATCAATCCGGATGGCAGCTATGATCAAGAATGGGCCGATGCACATAAAGGCATGGGAAACGTGATCTCCGTCGGTATAGAGGTTGCAGGGTGCACAATCCGGTGCAAACTGGATGACGGGAACCTGCCAACAATCGACGTCTATTTTAAAAATGGCATTGATTTTGTTGTGGATGAGTTGGCACAGGTGCAGACAGACAATACGCTGTCTGTCGCCTTTATTACGGACACGCACTATGCCACAGCATCTAAAAACGGCAACAATCTAAAAAGCCGCAGCACGCTCCATATGCAAAACGTGGCATATTTGACCAACCGGGCAAAAATTGACCTTGTCGTTCACGGTGGCGATCTTGTGGATGGAGATGAGCAGAAAAATTTGATGTTAACCGACTTTGAGGACGCGGCACAGTCCCTCTATTCCTCATCCGCTGCCCCGGTTGTTTATCTAAATGGCAACCATGATGATAACAGCTGGTATGCGCATGACAATGACGGAAACCTTATGCGATCCGTCCTGCAGCCGGCAGAGCGGTATGCTATTTTGAGCAAATATATGGACCCGGCCTTTATCCTTAACCCGGCAGAAAAAGAAAGGCTGTACGGGTATAAAGATTTCCCGGCCCAAAAAATCCGGGTAATCTGCCTGAACAGCTTTGATAACCCGTATATTACGCAATCCGGCGGCACGAATAAATACCCGTCACAATGGTCATCCGCATTTCGGAACGCACAATTAAATTGGATCGCCAATACAGCTTTAAAACTTCCTAATGATTGGGGAGTTTTAATTTTTACACATGCCCCGTTACAAGGGACGTTTAATTCGGACGCGCAAATAAACAGTGATATTATGTATGGCATTCTATCTGCTTTTGTAAATGGAATGACTTACACCGGTTCGGGGAGCACGGCTGATTATACATGCAGCGTATCTGCCGACTTTACGAGCCAAGGCAAGGGGCAGGTTATCGCTGTAATAAGTGGACACGTCCATTATGATAGCAGTATGACGAAAAATGGGATGTTACTTATCCAAACGCTGGACTCGCTCGCCCGTAATGATTACGCCGGCAAAATGCCAGACCGCCCGATTATATCACTCGAGGAAGACGCATGGGATGTATTTACTATTGACCGGGCAAAACGAAAAATCTATGCAACCCGGTTTGGTGCGGGAAGCAGCCGGGTGTTTAGCTATTAGGTAGGTGAGAACATGACACTTTTAGGTAGCGTGGATATACCGTTCACGAAAAGCACAAAAATTGCAGTGGATGCAACCGACACAGCCGGGCAAGCAGCAACTGTTGCACAGCAGGCTACAGATACAGCTAGTCAAGCCCAAGCAACGGCACAGACTGCGTCGCAGACGGCCACGCAGGCGGCTAATACAGCCGAAAATGCAGCGCAAGCAGCACAGACAGCAATTACGACTGCCAATGGCAAAAACAAAGCATATTATGGTGCAACAACGCCAACCAGTCCCCAATCCGGTGATATTTGGTTTGTGGAGGATAGTAGTGGCAATGTGACAGCAATTAAGCATTATGATGGCACACAGTGGATAACAGATGTTGACAACACCGCACTTGAACAACAGATTAGTGCCGCACAAGCAGCCGCAGATAATGCGGTCACAGTCGGGCAGACTGCGCAGCAAACAGCCGCAGATGCGGAAGCCAAAGGGGACGCGGCGGCGAAAGCGGCAGAGGAAGCAAAGGATGCGGCAACAAAAGCCCAAGCAGATGCCGCCAGCGCAGTTACAAGCGCAAATAATGCGGTCAACACTGCTAACAAGGCAACACAAGACGCACAAGATGCCATAGACAAGGCACAGGATGGTTTTTATGCGGCGCAGGATGCCCTATCTAAAGCAGGTACCGCAGAAACAAACTCCCAATCTGCGCTCAATACGGCAAACACAGCGGCAAAAGATGCACAATCTGCACTTACAGCGGCAAATAACGCGACCGACACAGCAAACACAGCCAAACAAGTAGCGTCCGATGCGGCGACACAAGCAAGCACAGCAAAAACAAACGCACAGACGGCGATGTCTAATGCGCAGGATGCAATTAATAAGGCAAACGCCGCCAACGCCAATGCCAATACGCGCGAAAAGTCTATTATAAAATCCAATGCGGCACCATCCAATCCAGCAACAGATCAGCTGTGGATAGATACATCCAAAACGCCACAAATTATGCGGAGATGGAATGGTAGCACATGGGTTGATTTGTCTCCGACACAGGCAAATCAGATTGGCGCTGTAAGCACGACAACTTATACAACAGATATTACAAACATAAATAATACATTGAGTCAAAAAGCAAGCGTTACGACGGTAAATACACTGTCTGGACGTGTGGATAAAGCAGAGACCGCCATAAGTCAAAATGCCAACGATATTGCATCTAAGGCGGATAAATCATATGTAGACACAATAAAAGGTACCGTGGATAATCACAGCACACTGATCAGCCAAAACGCCAATGCAATACAGCTTAAAGCCGATAAATCGACCGTTGACACGCTCACAGGACGCGTTAGCACGGCAGAAGCAACGCTGACAACACAGGCTAACGAAATTGCAGCACGGATCACCAAAACGGATGCAGATGCCAAATATGCGACGCAGACGGCACTAACAGCGACGGCAAACAGCCTGACGAGCAGTATTAGCGCTGTGCAGACTAATTTGGACAATTTGCAGGTAGGCGGCAGAAATTTAATAAAAGATAGTAATAATTTTACAAATTTAAGCCGTAATGCTGGTGCACAATATACTTATAAAACCAATGTAAGTGTACCAGAATGGGGAGCCACAGATGCGACCGAAATCCATGTAACAGGTGGTACGGGTAAAGTTAAACTATATAAAACTATAGCGACACCGTCTGTTAAGGATTGCGATTATACATTATCTATGTGGTGTAAGAATATTGGCAACTATCCGGTTGTTATTACTGCAAACGCATTTGGTCTGGTTATATTGGCAAATGGCGAGTCCAAAAGGGTGGTTATGAGTGGTAAAGGAAATGGTATTAATAATTTTCAGTTGAACATAGGAACGACAGAAGATAATATTAATAATCCAATAGATTTTGTGATTTGGCGGGCAAAGGGAGAAAACGGGAATAAGGCAACTGATTGGAGCCCCGCCCCCGAGGACATGGCAACCGTTGTCCAATTTAACACGCTACAGCAAACACTAGATAGTACCACGTCGCGTATCGGTAACGCAGAGGGCAATATAAGCGCACTCCAACAAACATCCAGCAGCTTAGCGACAAGGATTTCAAACGCAGAAGGAAATATCACGACGTTAACGCAAACAGCAAAGGGATTACAATCAGCCGTATCTGGAAAAGTTGATACAACGACATACAATAGTTTCGTTACGCAAACTAATACAGCATTACAAAGTAAATTGTCTGCAACGGATGCAGATAGAAAGTATGCGACACAAAGCCAGTTAACACAGACGGCAAGCAGTTTGCAAAGCACCATTTCGTCAACTAATAAACGCACCGATGTAATTAAGGTTCGTTATATACGAGATTGGGCAAATGGAAGTACAGCAAATAGTTCAAACCACTGGACAGAAATTAAGGCTATGGCTGGCACAGTAAACCGAGCTTTAAATGCGACTGTGACTTCTAATGGTTCAAATAGTTCAAACCAAGATAAAACGGTTATTACTGATGGCTCTTTGAGTGATTATTTTGATGGCGGAGCAGGCAATATCTATGTACTCGTAGATTTAGGCACTATTTATGATGATATAGATTACATTCAAATTTGGCATTATTACAAGGATGGACGCACATATAATGGTACGAAGACGGAAGTTTCATCAGATGGAGAAAGCTGGACAACCATTTTTGATAGTAGCATTTCAAGCACATACCAGGAAACATCAGATGGTAGAGCATTTATTGTAAACGGTATAACAACATTTGTTTCCCAAATAAGCCAACTATCAAATGACATCAACCTGCGTGTACAAAAAGGCGATGTGATTAACCAGATCAACGTTAGCACCGAGGGTATTCTTATCGACGGCAAAAAGGTACACATCACGGGGCAAACAACAATTGATAATGCAGTCATCAAAGATGCAATGATCGATAGCATGACAGCAGACAAGCTGACCGCTGGCACGATTGACGCAAATGTGATTACGGTTAAAAACATAAACGCCAGCAATATTGTGACGGGGACGCTGGACGCAAGCAAAGCCACCGTTACAAACATCGACGCATCCAAGATCACCACAGGCACGCTAAACGCCGAACGTATTGCCGCCGGCTCCATAGATGCAAGTAAGCTGAACGTTTCATCCTTATCTGCACTTTCAGCGAATCTTGGAAGTGTAACAGCTGGAAACATTTCTGGTGTGAACATAAACATTGGAAACGGAAACTTTAGTGTAGACACAGCCGGAAACCTTGTTGCGAAAAACGCAAATATCACAGGGGTAATCAATGCAACGTCAGGGAGTTTTTCTGGCAGCGTAAATGTTATATCAACGGTTACGAACCCTTGGGGGAATTACGATACCGTTAAAATTAATCCAACTTATAGATTCCCAATTCACATTGATGATGATGAGTCAAGGCACACGTATTTATCATCAGGTATAGTCGAAATATATTATCCAGCTTTCTCGGATACTAATACTACTGCAGCCAAAACAACTATTGAACCAAGTTTAATTACATTTTCTGAAAATGATAAGACAGTGAGCCAAATTACAGCTGATGCTATATATTCGATTGATTACTATAATGGTCAAAGCACAATTATCTCCAATGGCAATGCACAATTTGGTAACATCGCATTCAATGGCGCTCATTCCATCATATCTAATGATGGCGGCCAATTATATTTTACGGATTCCGGCGGGAGCAGAATAGATGTAACAGTTAGGCAAGTGCATGCAGACCAATGGGTTATGCCAAACAACATGCAAGTTGGTTACCATACCATACAAACAAATGATAATGGCGATTTATGGTTTTCAGGTGCCGATGGCAACCTAATTCCAATCCATATTAAATCATGGACAAGTTCATCAAAATATGATCTTAAAGAAAATTTTGAAACAATCAGTCCTGAAGACGCCCTGCAAAAAATATTAAGAACAGACGTAGTAAGCTGGAATTTCAAAGGCGAAACTGAGAAACACATTGGCCCTATCATTGGTGGCGGATATAGCATGGATACCTCCTTCATCGCTGAAAACGGAGAAGAGAAGAAAAGTGATGACATAGTAGGAGCACTCATGCTATCGACGAAGGCACTTGTAAATTATCATCAAGAATTAGTATTAAAAATAGCTGATCTTGAAGCGAGATTGGCAAAATTGGAGGCATAACATATGGAAATTCAAGCACAGGATTTTTACCCACAAATTATTGCAGATTTAAAAAATCAAATCGCCACACTGGCAGACCAAAAGGCAACACAAGCGGCGCTGGTAGCCTTGCAACAAGAGGAAATTAAGAGGCTAGAAGAACAATTAAAGGAGGCGATTGAGAAAAAAGAAGAAGTAGAAAAGGAATTGGCGGCAGAGAAGGCAAAACACACGAAATCTACACACACAAAAGGAGGAAATGAATGATGAAAATTGTCATTACATCAATTAATTTCAACTACAAAAACGGATATGACGGTGATTATACAAGCGTAAACTTATATTTTAATAGTACAGGAGCAACTTTTAACCTGAATGGATTTGTGGAGGTAAGCAAAGACGAATATGCAGCAGCAGCCGGGGATACAATCAAGCTGGAAGATTTAGTTAAAAACAAGGTGCAGGCAAATATGACGGATACAACGGAACAAGCTGCAGGGTAAGCATCCATTTTGGATGCTTTTTTATGTGTAAAAAGAAGGTGACTAAATTTGACGGTAGAAATTGGTGTGCTTATCGCAGCTGGCGGTTTACTTATCAGCTTTATGATGTACCGCCTTAATTCGACAAAGGAAGTAAAACATGACGGGCAGCAAAACGCCGAGATGAAAACAAAATTGGAATATATAAGCAAAGGTGTGGATGATATCCGCATCGATATAAAATCCAATGAAAAGCAGATGCAATTATTTAGCGAGCGCTTGACTAGAGTCGAGGAAAGCGCAAAACAGGCGCACAAACGCATAGATTCGCTGGAAGGAGGTGAACATGCATGAAAGGGTTTGACATTTACCACGGTAACGGCAATGTCGATTTTAAAAATGCATACGCTGCCGGCTACCGCATTGCCATGGTAAAGGCGACCGAGGGCAAGACGTTTAAGGACCCAAAGTTTTCCGCAAACGTCAAAGCTGCAAAAGCTGCCGGGTTTAAGGTGGGCGCCTACCATTTTGCCCGCTTTACGAGCCCGGCGGTAGCACGGCAGGAAGCGCGGTATTTTTATGGCGCCGTGAAAGGCTATCTCAAATACATGGATGAACCGTTGGTGCTGGATTTGGAAGTAAACCATGCCGGCAGCCAGCTGGTCGCGTCCATGCAGGCGTTTTTTTCAGAGTTGAAAAAGCTTACCGGTCATAGGCTCATGCTCTATAGCATGGGTTATTTTTATCTCTCAAATTTAAAAGGCCATCATCCCGGTATCCCGTTGTGGTACGCCCGATACGCATCCAAACCTATTGGCGTATCCAGTTATTATCTATGGCAAAAGTCGCAGACTGGGAAGGTGCCGGGGATCTCCGCCTATGTGGACATAAACGAGACAGGCCCGGATTATCCGTCCACATTGCAGGCCGAGGTTAAAAAGGCGGCAGCTGCGGTTACTACTGCTAAAAAGGCGGCGTCCACAGCTAAGGAGACAACAACAAAGGCAGTGGCCAGGCCAACAACCGCGGTAAAAACGACGCCGTACTATGTAACGGCCGGCAAATTAAACATCCGTAAGAGCCCGGGCGGGGACGTTATCGGGCAGCTTAACCACGGCGACAGGGTGCAGGTGCTGGGCATTTCTGCAGGTTGGGCAAAGATTAAATCCAACGATAAAGCCGTATATGTATCGGCTAAGTATCTAACAAAATCGCAATCTGCTACAAAGGTGGTAAAAAAGGCGGCGCCGAAACCTGTCTACCATACGGTGGTAAGGGGAGACACGGCGTCCGCCATTGCCAAAAAATACGGTGTCACGCTTGCACAGTTGAAAAGCTGGAACAAGCTTGATAGCAAATACACAATTTATGTCGGTGAAAAAATCCGCGTAAAATAAGGAGGAAACAACATGTTACACATTATTATTCAAGGTATCTATGCAATCATTCTGGCGGCAATTCCGGCGGTGTTGGCTTACGTCGGAAAATACGCGAAAAAATTTGTGCAATCTAAACACCTGGAGGGGATCGCCATCCGCGCGGTAAAATATGCGGAACAGTTAATGCCAGAACCGGGGCAGGGCGGGGAAAAGTACCGGGCCGCGTCTCAATATCTGGCGAAAAAGGCTTACCAACTGTTTAAGATTAACTTGGAGCCGGACGATATTCAGGCGCTGATTGAGGCGGCGGTGGCTGATCTCAACAAAGAAATGGCTACATTTGCGGACGCTCCGGCGAAAGAAGATGAGGAACCGGCCGAGGAAACGGAACATGCCGGGGAAGAAACGGCATCCACAGATGAACAGGTGCTCGGTACAATTGATGCAAATAATATTAGTGTAACGGCGGAAAACGTTGTTGCACAAGGAGCAAAAAAAGTCGGAGATATGACGCTGGAAGAATTACGGGCAGCGTTGGCGAATAAATAAGCCGGAGCCGGCAATACTAATGATCCACCAGGACAAATCAAAAAAGCCCTCGCAAATGCGGGGGCTTGAAATTTAAAAAATAACGTGATAATATCTTTTTAAAGGTATCGCATCCTTTTAAAAAAAATGCGTGGATTGAAACTGTGAATTGGATATTTGAGCTAAGCAAAAACTGCCGGGGCTTATTCCTCGGCAGTTTTGCTTTATAAATAAGGTCGTAAAACCCCTACGCCTTTAGGCTAGTGGTAGTTCAATTTTTAGCCAGAATTGCGTGGCTAAATATTTGTTTCCCAGGCATCCACAGTTGCTTTCATAGCTTCCATGGCATGTTTTTTTGTGGGAAAATGTTCTATGCCGGATTCCCCGTCATCGACATTGTAAGACGGAACTTCATCCGCATACGGATATTCCGGTCCCCAAGCGAAGAAGTAATTTCCATTTTCGGCCTTCCCGACGGCGTAGGCCTCGCCGTTATTTGGGAAGTTGTCACGCAATTCAACGATTTCTAATACCTCCACTTTCAACTCCTCCTCTTTTTCCTCTACATATTTCCTCATCAATTGTCGGATGACTTCACTCTTGTTTTGCATCAGTGCTTCATTTACGCGGTCGAACCGATCAAGAAGATCCTGATCAATCCTGTATTGCCTCGTACGTTTCACTTTCATACCTCCCATAACCAAAAAGATGGACACAACATGCGCATTGACATGATAAAAGTTTGTGATTATAATTAGTCCATGAACCATAACACAGGGTGTATTTAAATAGCATCTTTTTAATTAATTAACCTGTGCTATTTTTTGTTGAACCGTAACATGAGATGTAGGGGAAGAGGGAGCGAATATAAATCCGCTCTCTTTTCTATTTTTCTGGTTTCCCGAATTTTTCCGTCAGCGCAGTTTCTGATATAAACGTATAGGCGCCGTTACTTTTAAAATGGCCCTCCGGATAATCGGCGCCGTCTATCTCTTCCACCGATATGCCCCAAGTTTTTGCGGCGTCCTTTGCTTCCCACACCTTAATGCCCAGCGGTTTAAAAGTTTTTCGCATTTCCCGGTACATTTCGGAGGCTTCCGCACGATTCTTTCGTCTGTTATTACGTTCTGCTATTATTTCCTTTATTTTCTCGGCAGCCGCCAGGAACTCATCTTCCTCTACTTCCCACGTTCCGACCGTTTTATAATCTGTTTGTATTCTTGATTCGCTGTTGTCGAAAGTGGTTGACGGTAAAACCTCCCCAAGGCTGAATATGTAATCTTCCTTAACGGCATGTTCGACAATCGCAAATGCCTCGGCAGCTTTTGGTGTCCCCTTTACAAGCTCCGGGTAAACAGTTTCGGAATAAGACGTTTCTTTATACACAATTTTCATTTTTGTTTCCTCCTAATTTTTATGCGTTTATTTTAGCGCCTTTAAATCTCCAAAACGCTTTTGTTACCGGTGTATATGCGCCACGTTCTTGTGCCACAATAACACCGTTTTGCAATTCAAGAAACCCTTGTTCTTTACGGTATCCGGATCCTGTATAGTAATTTACGTATAAGCGTTCCTTCCCGTATTTTGCCCAGTAGTTAACGGAATAGGAATCGCTCTTCATTACGGAATTGATGTATGTTTCAACATCTTCCACCGTAATTTCTTTTGCTGCTTTTGCCTCCTTCCATGCGAGCCGGAGAGATTCTGCAAAGTATTCCTTTACCTTTCCGCCAAATTTACGTTGCCCTGCTTTAGCAATCTCCCAAGCCCGTTTCATAACGTTCATTTCTCTTATCTCCTTTCCTTATCTTGATTTCATTGTATCATTTTGTATGTACATTGTCAATACATTTTTAGATATTTTTTATTGGTTTTTGAAAAAAAGTGATCCCGCCAAAAAAAATCCCAAAAAATTTTTTCGAGATATATGGACAAAATAAGCCAATTTTCTTATAATTTTGTTAGCAGGCGTTCCCAATTGTCCATGTATTTGTAAAAAATACCCCCCTATATTATGCCTGCAAAAAAATAGAGCAGGGCTTTGCCTGCTCCTTTTTTACGAAGTTTCTGGATGGGGAAGGGGAAGCCTTAATCTTCCCACACATCATCCATCAGTTTTTCGATTTCTCTCTTCATTTCATCAGTGCGCTTTTTGTCAATTCGATATTCGCCGTTTTCATAAATCAGCGCATCGCCCTCTTTGGCACTCTTAGGAAGCTTGCTTCTTTCGATGTCCACCAGTTTCAGGCTCTCATCTTCACAAACTGCAAATTTTTCGCCCTCAAAATGATCAATAATATACCGTTTCATTGCCCTCACCTCGGCGTAAAAGACGTTTGTGTTTTGTATGTTTTGCCTTTGTAACTTGCCAAGACATCCACTTTTACTTTATATCCCTTTGCTGCCCGGCTTATTTTAATAGGGAGTTTCGAGCCGACTTTCCCATTGTATGTCGTATTTTTTGACTTATAGTGGCAAACTGCTTTATACTTTGTGCCGTTGGGCAGCCCTCGGACCGTTAGATAAATCGTGCTGTATTGTTTTGGTCTCGAGTTGCTTACAGACGCAGACAGCTTGTAAGATGATTTTGCCACTGTACTGGTGGTAGACGTGCTAACCGGTTTAGTGTTAAAACTCAAATTTTTGCCATCCGTGGTTGCCACGATCGTGCCTTGTTTATCCGTACGAAAAACCTTTACTTTAGCAGATTTTAGGCGATTAAGCGTGTCCGCTGTAGGGTGTCCGTAGCTGTTTCCTTTGCCAACGCTAATTACGGCGTAGGCAGGTTTAACAGCCCGCAAAAAAGCGGTACTTGTGGACGTTTTAGCTCCGTGATGACCAACTTTTAAAACGTCCGATCGTAAATATTGTTTGGATTTAATCATGTCCGTTTCAGCTTTAAATTCTGCATCACCGGTAAACAAGAATGATTTCTTGCCATACTGTACCCGCAAAACAGCGCTGTTGTCATTTAAATCGCTGTAACTTTTTACCGGTCCGACGAATTTCGCCGAGACGCCTTTTACAGGCAAACTTACGCCTTTCGTAGCTGTTTTTGCTTTCAAGCCTTCATTTTTAACGGCTCTCAGCAAATTAGCATAAGTTTGGGTGCTGTTGGACACCCGGGGCGCATAAAAAGACTTAACCTTGTAGGCTCTTAGCACCTCGTCTAATCCGCCGATATGATCGGCATCTGGATGTGTCGCGATCATCACTTCAATGTCACCGACATGCTGCCGTTTTAAATAGGATACTACTTTGTTTCCGTCACGGCCGCCATCAATTATGATGTCCTCTCCGTTTGGTGCCTTAATATAAATCGAGTCACCCTGTCCAACGTTTATGTAGTGGACATACATTTTCTTTGTTGCCGCGTCCGGGCTTTGTGGCAACGCTACCAAAGACAGCAATAAAGCGAGCGCAACTAAGACTTTAAACCTAAAATTTTTCATCTTCATCTCTCCCTTCGTGAATATTTTATATGAGAATTTTGGATATGCAATGGGTTTTTGAAAAAAATATGTAAATGCCTGCAAAAAAGAGCAGGCTTTCACCTGCTCTTTTTTCTACTCAATACAGCTGGCTGGCTGTCATCCTTTGAGTTGTTGACGAATTGTTGACGAAATTCATCATTGTTGACCATTTTACTCCCCATAAAATCAGATAACTAATTTTTAAAATCCACTTATACCAATGGTTTTCGATTCATTTCCATCGAGTTCCTAAATTGCCTAACACCTTCCCAAGGTGTGGGTCGCGGGTTCGAGTCCCGTCTTCCGCTTAAAGTTTAAACGCTCAAACCTCTTGATATAAAAGGGTTTGAGCGTTTTTTGCTTTTCAATAAATTGTAGCTCACGGAAGCACAATTTATGACTTGTTGACGGATTGTTGACGGTTTGATTCTTTTTGGCTTTTTGACCGGAAAATAGTATCCAATTTTTCAGCTGCCGACTTATCCGCAGTTCGGAGCGCGTGTCCGTAAGTATCCATCGTAATACCGATATCAGCATGCCCAAGTCTTTCTGATATAATTTTAGCATGCACACCCTGGTTAATTAGAAGCGTAGCCGAAGTATGTCGCAGATCGTGCAGGCGGATATGCCTTACTCCAGCTTTTTTAACAAATCGGGACCACCATTTGCTTGGTGTCGTCGGATAAAGATGATGACCGTATTCGTTACAAAACAGCCATTGGTGTTCTTGCTCATATGCATCGCCCATTTTTTCCTTTTCTTTTTCAAGATACTTTACATAAAACTTTAGCTCATCCATAACGGTTTTAGGCAACGAGACAAGGCGTGCCGACTTTTTAGTTTTAGTTGACTTGATTTCGGGTTTATTATTTTCTCCCATTACAATGGTCTGGTCAATCTCAATTGTCTGCTCGTCAAAGTTTATTTTCGAGACTTCAAGCCCTAATAATTCGCCTTTCCGCAGCCCGCCGGCCAATGCGAGGGAAGTAAAGATCCGCCAATGGATCGGCTCAGATTGTACAGCTAAAAAAAGTTGTTCCACTTCTTCCTCGTCATACACATTAACTTTGTGCATTTCCTCATCCTTATTTCGTGGCTTTTTCACACCGTCTACCGGATTGTTTTTTACCAGCTTCCATTCGTAAGCACGGCTCATGATGTTCCTTATCACCCGGTATGTATATTGTTTGACGTGGATTGAGCTTTCCCCATTTCCATCGGTGCGCTTTAGATTATTCAAAAGGTTTACGATGTGTATTGTTTTGATTTGGTCTAGCCTAAGGTCACCAAGCACCGGTTCTATATGGTTTTTAAAGTTGCTCAGATAATTATTTAAAGTGCCACCTGACAGGGCTTCTTTTGCATATTTTTTCTCCCATTCCTTTACAAACTCAGATAGTACCATTTTTTCAGGCGCAATATATTCCCCGGCTTCCACTTCAATTTTAAATTTTGTCAGTTCATCATTTAAATACTCATTGAGTTTTTTCTTTTTCTTTAATAACTGCGGATCATTAACATGGATTGTTTTTGTTCTTTTTAGGCGTTTTCCCTTCGCACTATATCCAATCTCAACAACAAGTAGAAAAGAGTTTGCGCCACGTTTTTGTATACTTGCCATATTCATTTACCTCCATTTTGTACAAAAAACTCATTGACATTGTACAGAAAATTAAGTACGTATGTTCTTCTTTAGTTCTAAAGAAAAGCCCCTCAGGGCCTTTCTTATCTTTCACATGCATAATTGTCGTGATCCCGGTCCATCTTTTCTTGATAAGCAGGGTGTCCTTTCGGCACTCCGTTTGGATATTTTTTTCTCAACTCGGTACAGTTTGCAAAAATTTCTGTGCCTCCGGAAGAAGTAGGGGCGCTCGTGGCCGATGAGCTTGAACCATTTGAAGATCCAGAATTCGTTGAATGCCTCGTTGTGCTAGAACTTGATCTACTGGAAGCTGTGCTTGTTCCACTTGATGTCTTTGCACAACCATTAAATCCAGAGTCCGTTACATATCCACTTTCTGACCATATATTGAGGTGCCTGCTTTTAGCAGCATTTTCATCACTTTCATATTTTGAGAGATACTTGTATGGCGGTTTATAAATGTAAGCCACCCGGGCATATCCGCCTTTCAGTAATTCTTCCTGGACTGATTTTCCGTTGACATAAACATAGGCCAGCAACCGACCATATTTATCATATTTATCACCGTTGGTTTCAAATTCGAGTGTCAGCTTGCCACTATTAACCAGCTGCTTGTTTTTGTTATAGGCACTTTCCGCAAACGGCTGTACACATGTTCCTGGTTTCTTTTCCTCTGGCGTGTCAACCAACAGGTACCGCACCGTTTCGGTTTTACCTTTGTAGTTTACCTTTATGGTATCCCCATCAACGGTTTCAACTAATGTTACAGGCTCTTGATTGGTTGGTGTAACATTTGTTTGCTTGTTGGTATTATTGGATTTTGATTGATTATTTTTGGTTTTTACAGCGGCAGTTGTGCCTGCGGCCACGGAAGCTTTATCTTTCTTTTGCTCATCCGCCTTTTTATCCTCATCTGCTTTCTTACTCTTCTCCTCTTTTTTGTCTTTATCCGCCTTCTTAGCAGTGGTTTCACTCTTTTTATTTTCTGCTTTTTTAATTTCAGACGAAGCTGTTTTTGTCTTGTTATCTTTAGTTGCTACATCTTGGTTTGGCGAACAAATTGAAAAAAGGACAGAGAAAACTATTGTTAAAATAAGGTAACCTATACCAGCAGATTTTCTTGATCTCTTCTTAGACCAAAACGCTAACTTTGGCTCAAACAAACCCGCAATCATTAAAGAAAAGCATACGCCTGACAGTAATAGGAAAAACCCGTATAAATATCTTCCAAGTACCAATAAGATGAGTAACACGACAATTATTCCTGCATACAACAGACTACCCTTTTTCACCATTTATCCCCCTCAATCTAAAAAATTATATAATTATGAAGCTAGATCCTCTGAAAAATCATCGGATAGCTTATAATCACTGGAATTTTTATAAGCCGGCAAACCATGCATATAAGACTTCGCA
>JGI25330J36431_1000048_pt1 | contig 51357 bp, 48 predicted proteins | sample HigsolmetaAR205D_FD_36431 | JGI IMG/M metagenome (IMG submission 36431) | reverse complement strand
TTTGGTCACTTCAAAATTCTACAAATAAGGGGTGAAGTCCTTTTTTATGCTTTAGAAAACCTTATGACTCTTGGGTTGAAAAATGTGCAAAATGCTCATGTTAAAAAATCTTTGCATTTAATAAAAATTTTTCATCCCATAAAGGACTCATGGTTTGAAAAAAACGGGATATTCTAAGGGGGAAAGGAGGATTGATTTTGGTCCGAAAAATAATTCTCTCCTTGGTTCTTGTGCTTGCATGTTTAACGGCCTTTTCCTCTTTTGCAAACGCGAGCGAACATAAGGAAGATGTGTACAATGAGCGGATGAATTTGTATAAAAGCTATGAAACGCCATTTGTTCCCTGGTATCGTTTGGCGGCTGTCGATCAATATGAACGGAATATTCAGGAAGTGCGAAAGGATATTCCAAAGCGGGAAAGCGCCATCGCCATTCATTTTTCCCATGAATTCTGGGCAGGTGAACTGAATCCTGACACAGATGACACTACGCCGTTTACCATTCAGTATTTTGGTGGCAAGGGTCTTGATGGGAACGGCGATGGCAAAGCCGATCGGAATGATGACCAAGATATTTTATTTACGATGGCCACCTATTTAGGGAAATTTGGCCCATCGGAAGAAGATTTTAAAACGGCTTTATGGGAATATTACAAAGATGAAAAAATCATCAATCAAATTATAACTATTCAAACGCTTTATAAACATTTCAATACAATTCAATTGGACAAGCATATTTTTCCCCTCCCGGTCCGTGGATACAATTACAGTTATAAAGGGACTTGGGGTGCCAGCAGGGGATGGGGCGGAAGACGAATCCATGAAGGAACGGATATTTTTGCCGGTTATGGCACACCGGTTTTATCTACGTCTTATGGCGTTGTTGAAGTAATGGGTTGGAACCAATTTGGCGGTTGGCGGGTCGGCATCCGGGATCATCATAATACTTATCATTATTATGCTCATTTGGCGTATTTCAATAAAGAGTTGAAGGTGGGCGACATCGTGGAGCCTGGAACCATTCTTGGCGGTGTTGGAAGTTCGGGATATGGGAAGGAAGGAACGAGCGGCAAATTCCCTCCGCATTTGCATTATGGCATGTATAAATTCAACGGGCGGACTGAATGGGCTTTTGACCCGTATCCGCATCTTTTGCAATGGGAAAAGCAGACGAAGCAGGAACGCAAATAATAAGGTTGCTTTAGCGTGCCATTCGCTAGGGCAACTTTTTTGTTGCGAGAACATTTTGATAAAAGCCGCAAGGGATCTGTTGAAAATGCAAGTCCTCCAGCATCTCCTTGGATTTATCCAAAGTCGCAAAGTCTTGAAAAAAATTCCAAATAAATTATCCATTTTATCCTATTGAAATATTTTCTTGCCCATGTCACAATGATTGTAATTTCATAGTGCATTATCCAATCACTAGGGGTGCTTGTTTTAGCTGAGAGAGGCATTGCCTCAACCCTTTGAACCTGCACTAGGTAATGCTAGCGAAGGGAAGTGGTTGCTGGGACTCGTATTGTCTTTTTATGTTTTTTTACAGTTTGCCGATTTCGGGTTTTCAAGCCACTTCTTTCAGGAAGTGGCTTTTTTTCATGAACAAAAAAAGATGGGGGATAGGAATGCAATTCACAGATCGACTTTTTGAAAAGTATCATACCGTTTGGAGAAAAAATCATGAACATCCTTTTGTGAAAGAGTTGGGAGCAGGAACACTGGATCCTGACAAGTTCCGTTTTTACATGATCCAAGATTATTTATACTTAATCGATTATTCCAAATTGTTTGCATTAGGTGCTGTGAAAGCGCCAAATCTCGAAGTGATGACGGTGTTTGCCAACCTGCTTTATTACACGATGAATGAGGAAATGGCGTTGCACAGAAAATATGCCAGCCGTTTTGGAATCACGGAAAAAGAGTTGGAAGAGGCAAAACCTTCCCCGGTAACCCTTGCTTACACCCACTACATGTTGGCGGTTGCCCAAAACGGCTCCATCGCCGAATTGGCGGCTGCCCATTTGGCTTGTGCATGGAGCTATTGGGAGATTGGATGTGAATTGGCTGAAATCCCGGGGGCAAAAAATCATGAATTATACGGCGATTGGGTAAAAACGTACAGTTCAGAAGAGTTTGGCCAGTCTGCGCAATGGAATCTCGATTTGCTCAATCAATTGGCGGAAGGGAAGCCGGAATCCGAACTTCAGCGGCTGGAAGAAATCTTTTTAAATACGACCCGATTTGAATACATGTTCTGGGATATGGCTTATCATCAACAAATGTGGCCGATGGATGAACAGGTGACTGCATAATTTTTTGCGAAGGGAAGTCGTTTGGTTGGAACTGCACATAATCACCGATGGGAAAAAGACAAATGAAGAGTTGAAGGAAATCATTACATCGGTTTCTGCTGTTGTGGATTACATTCATATACGCGAAAAAAATAAATCGCCCCATGAGATTGTTGCTCTAGTAGAGGAGTTACTAAAGGCAGGGGTGCCGAAAGAAAAGCTTGTCATCAATGACCGGCTGGATATTGCTCTTGTGACTGGAATTCCGAATGTGCATCTGCCAGGGAAGGGGCTTCCGGTTGAAAAGGTCAAAACGGCATTTCCCCATATGAAAGTGGGGGTCAGCATCCATTCCCTTGAAGAAGCGGAAAGAGCGAAAGAAGCAGGAGCTGATTACTGTTTATTCGGCCATGTTTTTGAAACGGACAGCAAAAAGGGATTAATGGGAAGAGGAACGGGTGCCCTTGGTGTAATTGTTGAACATGTAAAGATTCCAGTGATTGCCATCGGCGGAATTACTCCTGAGAATGCCGGAAAAGTGCTGGAGAAAAAAGTGCGCGGCATTGCAGTGATGTCTTACATTTTCTCATCGAAACACCCAAAAGAAGCGGCAACCCGTTTAAAACAAGTGTCAAAGGGGAAGGGGGATGACGTTGCAACTTTATATCAATGGACAGAAGACGGAAGTGGATAACAATGTGAAAAATGTGGCAGATTTGCTGAAGTCTTTTCAATTGCAAGGACGGATTGTCGTTGTTGAACAGAATGGAAAAATTATACTGAAAGAGCAATATGACAAACAGCCGGTAAATGATGGCGACAAAATCGAAATCGTCCATTTTGTTGGAGGGGGATAAACATGTTAAAAATTGCAGATAAAGTATTCCAATCAAGATTATTGCTAGGTACAGGGAAGTTCCCGAATTTTGAGGTCCAAAAGGAAGCGGTGGAAGCATCCGGAGCGGAAATTTTGACTTTTGCCGTAAGAAGAATGAATATTTATGAACCGTCACAGCCGAATTTTCTGGAAATGCTCGATCTTTCAAAATACACCCTCCTGCCGAATACTGCCGGGGCAAAAACGGCGGAAGAAGCGGTGAGGATCGCAAGACTCGCCAAAGCATCAGGACTGTGCGACATGGTGAAAGTGGAAGTCATTGGGGATGATAAAACCCTTCTTCCGGATCCGGTTGAAACACTAAAAGCTTCAGAAATGTTATTGGAAGAAGGTTTCATTGTCCTTCCTTATACTTCCGATGATGTAGTCTTAGCGAAGAGACTCGAAGAATTGGGGGTGCATGCCATCATGCCGGGCGCTTCACCCATTGGTTCAGGGCAAGGGATTGTGAATCCGCTGAATCTCTCCCTCATCATTGAGCAGGCGGGTATTCCGGTCATAGTGGATGCGGGAATCGGCTCGCCTGCGGATTGTGCCATTGCGATGGAGTTGGGGGCAGATGGCATCTTATTGAATTCAGCGGTGTCCGGGGCAAAAGATCCGGTGAAAATGGCAAAGGCCATGAAGCTGGCCATCGAAGCGGGAAGACTTGGATATGAAGCTGGCAGAATTCCGAAAAAACGGTATGCTGTTGCCTCCAGTCCAATAGAAGGGATGCTTCTTTCCTAATGGAACGGTATTCCCGGCAACGGTTGTTTTCCCCTATTGGTGAGGAAGGACAGAAGAAATTATTGGAAAGCCATGTGCTAATTGTCGGGGCAGGAGCGTTAGGTTGTGCCAATGCGGAGATGTTGGCACGGGCGGGCATCGGGAAAATCACCATTATCGACCGGGATTACGTTGATTGGACGAATCTCGGCCGGCAGCAACTTTATACGGAAGAGGATGCAAAACGGAACATCCCAAAGGCCATTGCGGCACAAAACCATTTACAAGTAATCAATTCAACGATTGATATTAAAGGGATTGTTGGAGACTTCTCTATTGATTCAGAAGAAATAGTGAAAGATGCCGATCTCATCATGGATGGGACAGATAATTTTGAAACGAGATTTGTCATCAATGATATGGCAATGAAACATGGCATTCCCTGGATTCACGGGGCAGTGGTAAGAAGTTATGGAATGACCGTTTCCATTGTGCCAAAACAAACACCATGTTATCATTGTTTGCTCCAAACGCTTCCTTCCGAGGGTTTAACTTGCGATACCGTCGGGGTGATCAGTCCGGCAGTGCAAATGGTTGCATCCTATCAAACGGCAGAGGCTTTGAAATATCTGGTGAGCGGAGAAGTGTCCAAAGAATTGGTTTCCTTTGATATATGGAAAAGGGAACACTCGATCATCGATGTATCATCATTAAAGAGGGCGGATTGCCCTTCGTGCGGGGAAAATCCCTCATTCCCATATTTGAGGAAGGGGACGGGTTTGAAAACAGCGGTGTTGTGCGGCAGAAATACGGTGCAGATTCGTCCGCAGCAAACGCAGCAATTTTCATTAGAAAGGATTTCAAAAAGGCTCCATACAATCGTTAAAAACTTAAAAGTGACCCCTTACTTAATGTCCTTCCAGGTGGAAGATGTCCAAATGGTTCTTTTTCAAGATGGCAGGGCATTGATCCATGGAACGAAAGAGGAAGAAAAGGCGAAAAGGATTTATCAACGGTATGTGGGGGCATGAAAGACCGTTNAATGCCAAAATAAAAAAGCTCTCCTGAACAGAGAGCTTTTTTACAAACCATTGTTTTACCAATGTTTGCAGTGAAAGCCGCCTTGCCGTAATATTAATAGAAAGTTTTAAAACCACGACTCCACCAGGTGGGTGTTCGCAGAAGATTTCCTGTCTATCGTCATTCACCGCAGTGTGACGCCCGCCATTCCATCTTCGATCTAAAACTCCCTTTTACAGTTCAAAGGTTAAAACTTAATATGTGTACGTACAACGCAGCTTTAATGTAATAGTAATGGAATATGTAGCTTGCCGCAAGTAAGTATCTTTTAATAAAAAAGTCAATTATTTAATATAAAAAGCGTTGGAGGTATTTTTTGCAAGCAAAAATAAAAGCCTCATTCGATTTAACCAAATCAATCCTGAGGCTTTATTTTGTCCAATATTTCATTGGTCAATTTGGCGACGTCAATTTGCGTATCTTCTTTCATGACGTCCTTCAAAATTTCATTCCGGAAATAACGGACACTTACTTTCAAAGGCATTTGAAGAAGTTTCGTTAATGCTTGTTGATACATAATGATAAATTCTTTATCTGTATTGCCCCGCTTCAGCTCGGCAAAGGATTCATAAAATTGATCGAGCTTATCCGCAAATTCCAGCAGACGGCCTTCCAATGTCCCATCTTTTCCTTCCTTCATCCGCTCGAAGAAAATTTCTTGAAATTCAGCTGGAATCTCTTCTTTTATAAATTTTTCCATCATTTTTTCTTCCACATGGGCAAGCATCTGTTTCAATTCTTCACTGGCATGTTTGACCGGTGTTTTAATATCTCCAATGAACACTTCGGCAAAGTCGTGATTGATGGTTTTTTCATAAAGGGACTTCCAATTGACTTTTGCCCCGTGCATTTCTTCCAAAGTTCCAAAAAACAAAGCGTATTGGGAAACTTTCCATGAATGGGCGGCCACATTATGTTCTTCGAATTTAAAACGTCCCGGCGCCCGAAAAATACGTTCCAAATCATTTAAGCTGGTAAAAAATTTATGGATGCCTATTGCCAACACTCCCATCAATTGATGTTTTGTATAAATATACACCATATTCTATCCAAAGGGGCATCTTTTACACAAATAATGCAACATAAAAGAGAATTGTCACGAATTTTATAAATAAAGTATCTGAAATACATGTTATACTAAGAAGCAGGAAGACGAAATGGATGTGATGGATATGTTGCATACGTTTTTTTTATTCATTCATATTTTGAGTGCGGTGGTTTCCATAGGCCCGTTGGTTACATTAATTCCGTTGACAAAGAAAATGGAGTCCGCCGATGAAAATGAAATGGTCGGTTATGTGAGATCCTTCCAAGTGGCTATTACCACAGTCAAGCATGCCGGACACGTCCTAGTGCTCTCAGGTGCGATTCTTGTCATAATCAGCGGATGGACTTGGAAAGATTCATGGATTGTTTTAACCTTGGCCGTCATGTTCCTTTCCATTGTGTTTTTGGCAAGGGCCTTCAAACCGACTCTGCAAACCTTTGGAACAAGCGGGTATCGGAAAGAAGAGTTTGTTGCAAAATTGAGGAAAGCAACATGGAAATATATTCTCTTATTATTGATTATGCTTTGGTTAATGGTGGATAAACCGATGCTGTGGTAAAAAGCTCATCGGGTTCTCAATTTTATGAAGTTTTGAAAAGATTATAATATTATACATATGATGAACTGTAAGAAAAGGTACTTTTATAGTATTATAATATTGTGTGCGTTGCGAAGGGCACTTTATAAAGAAAAGCGAATTGAGAAAACGGTGTGTTTTCCAATTCGCTTTTTTATTTTTTGGAACAACTTGCGATCCAATTTGAATAATGGGGATGTTTTCACTAAATTTTTATTATACTGAAATATCAATAATGTTTCCTTTATATGGATGATTCATTGGTGGTTGGTTTTGAGTTGATTTATCCAACATTTCGATTACACCTGTCGCGCCCATATTCAGCGATTTATCCAAAATGCTCAGTTGCACCGTATGTTGGAGCGATGCCAACTGACTGGACATAATGGAATTGATATCCATGGAAATCCCTCCTTTAGATTAATATCGGACAATCGTTCGACATTCACATCCGTTTTTGAATATTTGTCCAATTCGTTGTCAAAGCTTTTCTAGGAGGAGGGAGAAACATGAAAAAAATATTTATGGCCGGTTTGCCGATCAGTTTGCTCCTATTGGGAGGATGCGGTTGGTTTGGAACGGCAACTGATAATGAAACGGAACAAATACCGGCAAATGCCGAAGCCGCTTTATCAGCCCAAGCGACCATGATCAACAGTGAAGGAAGTGAATTGGGGGTTGTCGAGTTTACAGAATCGAAAGAAGGTGTGAGAATCCATTTGAAATTGGAAAATGTGCCGGAAGGGGAACATGGTTTCCACATCCATGAAGTCGGAAAGTGCGAAAAGCCGACTTTTGAATCGGCAGGGGGCCATTTTAATCCCGGTGGGAAAGAACATGGGTTTAAAAATCCAAAGGGCTTCCATGCGGGGGATTTGCTGAATGTGAAGGCTGATGAGAATGGCAAAGTCGATGTAGTGTTCATTGACAGAAATATTACATTGGAAAAAGGAAAAGAACATTCATTATTTGATGAAGACGGAAGTTCCGTGATTTTGCATGAAGCTCCTGATGATTATAAAACGGATCCTTCGGGAAATTCCGGTGCGCGAATTGCTTGTGGGGTAATAGAGTCAAAATAGTATTATTTTTTGGGTTGTTGCTCATAGGGAGTGACAACCCAATATTTTTCTACAAAAAGAAAGAATAATATTATTATTTAGAAAATTTAAAAATTATATGTAATATAACAATTTTGGATGCCTAGGAAACATTGACGCGACAATAAAAATTCTATTTTGAAAATAGTATTTACTACTTTATGTTCTATTATTCTATAAAAAAGATTTGACATGAGTAAATTGTAATAGTTACAATTGTACTGTGTTAATACACATTTTTGTGGAAACAAAGAGGAGGGGATTTGTTTGAAAAGCAAAAAGTTTTTATTTTTGACAGTCATTAGCATTATGCTGCTGATGCTACTTGCTGCCTGTGGAGGAAAAGAAGACAATTCCGGCACAGATGAAGGTTCAACAAATGGGGATAACAATACATCATCATCCGACATCAAGTTCTTAAGCATGGTTACGGGCGGTACACAAGGTACTTACTATGCATTGGGTGGTACATTTGCGGAATTGATTTCAAAAGAAACTGGAATTAAAACAACTGCGGAAGTTTCACAAGCATCTGCTGCAAACATCAATGCATTAAAAGCGGGCGATGCTGAAATCGCTTTCGTTCAAACAGACATTGCTTACTATGCGAAAAACGGTCTAATGATGTTTGACGGAGAACCAATGGATGATTTAGCGGCGATCGGTGCCCTATATCCAGAAACGGTTCATCTTGTAACAACAGCCAAAACAGGCATCAAATCTTTTGAAGATTTAAAAGGTAAAAAAGTTTCTGTCGGAGCCCCAGGTTCCGGTACTTACGCAAACGCTGAACAATTGTTGGAAGTGCACGGTTTAACAATGGATGATATCCAAGCGCAAAACCTAGACTTCGGTGAATCTGTAGACGGTTTACAAGCTGGACAAATCGATGCGGCATTCATTACTGCAGGTTACCCTACAGCCGCTGTAGAAGCGTTAAGTGCACAAGCGGATGTGGTGATTGTTCCAGTGGATCCAGAAAAAGCAAAAGCGTTAATTGAAAAATATCCATATTACACTGAAGACACAATTCCGGCAGGCACATATGGTTTAGCTGAAGATGTGCCAACTGTATCAGTACTTGCGATGCTTGCAGTGAAGAAAGATTTGCCTGAAGATGTGGCATACGGAATTGCAAAAGCAATCTACAACAACACAGACAAAATTGGACATGCGAAAGCTGAATACATTAAGAAAGAAACTGCTTTAGATGGCATCGGTATTGATGTGCATCCAGGCGCGAAAAAATTCTTTGAAGAATAATTATTGACTGAGCAAAGTGAAGGGCTTGAAGGCTGATGCTTCTTCAGGCCCTTTATACATGGAGCGGTAAGATGAAAAAATTAGCAGCATTTCTGATTTTGGCCGTTTTGACAATACTTTTCTTTATCCCTCTTTTTCCGATTATATCTTTTACGGAAACGAAAACAAATAATCCGCAAATGTATTATATAGATTTGAGGAAAGATGCACCTTTTCAAATTCGCTTTACCCATTCCATTCATCGTACGGATGTTTTAGAGTCCTATGAAGTGGAAGACGGAAAGATTAAAATGATTTCGATGGAATATGAAGATGTGGCAATTGGTATGCCGGCCCATGCGGAAGAAGGACAAAAGTTAACGTATGAGGATGGGAAGTATAAACTTTATTCGAATAAAATGGTGGAAAACTTTGTCCTCTATGTCGGAGATATAAATATGGACTTGTTTTTTTATTATGGAGGCCGGGAATATAATTTGAAAAAAACCCTTCACCGCGGAAGTTCTTATATGGTTGAGGCAAAAAGGGTTTCCTTTTATGAAAAGTTGAAAGGAGTGCGAATAGTGCATGGTGAATACTGAGAAGCAACTGGATATTGATGTATTAACGGAAGAACAGCAACAAGAACTGTTAGAGAAGTATGACACCGAATCGAATGTAAGGAAAGTCGGCGGATGGGTGAAGTGGCTTGTTTTCACGCTTCTCCTTGCTTTTTCGTTATTCCAACTATATACGGCGATTTTTGGACAATTTACAGCCTACTTACAACGTAGTATTCACTTAGGATTCGGTTTGACGATAATATTCTTGTTATATCCAATACGCAAGAAGGGTTTGAAAACGAAAGTTCCTTTTTATGACTATATATTGGCAATTACTGCAGCGGCTACAGGCATGTATTGGACACTCAATTATGAAAGACTTGTAACTAGTTTGGGAAAGATTAATCAAACGGATTTTATCGTTGGTGCGATTGTAATTTTGCTCGTGCTAGAAGCTGCAAGAAGAGCGGTTGGTCTGCCAATTACCATTATTGCATCGCTTTTTTTGGTATATGCGTTTTTCGGGCCTTATATGCCGGACTTTTTGGCGCACCGGGGGCAATCGCTTGAGCAAATCGTCAACTTGATGTATTTCTCGACTGATGGTATTTTGGGTACTCCGATTAGCGTATCGGCCACTTATATCTTTGCCTTTCTATTATTCGGTGCTTTTCTAGTAAAAACAGGAGTAGGATCCTACTTCAACGATTTGGCGGTTGCCATTGCAGGGAAGTTGGTAGGTGGACCTGCGAAAGTGGCCATTTTCTCATCCGCATTGCAAGGAACCATTTCGGGAAGTTCCGTTGCCAATGTGGTGACATCCGGTTCTTATACCATTCCGATGATGAAAAAGTTGGGGTATAAAAAAGAGTTTGCCGGCGCTGTAGAAGCAGCCGCTTCAACTGGTGGACAAATCATGCCGCCAATTATGGGTGCGGCAGCATTCCTGATGGTGGAGTTTATCGGCCGTGGCGTCACATATTGGGATATTGCCAAAGCAGCGATTATTCCAGCCCTTTTGTATTTCTCGGGAATATGGATTATGACCCATTTTGAAGCGAAAAAATTGGGGCTTCGTGGCTTGTCGGAAGAAGAGTTGCCGAACCGAAAAGAGATTTTCAAAAAATTATATTTGCTTATTCCGATTCTATTGATCATCGTGTTAATGATGACTGGAGTACCGGTTATCCATGCAGCGTTATATGGAATTCTATCTTGCATCATTATCGGGTTTATCAACAGAGATGTAAAATTCGGTGTGAAAGATATCATCGAAGCGCTTGTGGATGGTGCAAGAACAGCGTTGGCCGTTGTTGCGGCAACTGCTTGTGCAGGGATTATTGTAGGGGTTGTTGTTAAAACGGGTCTTGGTTTAAGTCTGGCAAACAGCTTGGTGGAATTGGCAGGAGGAAATATCTTATTAACTTTATTCTTCGTCATGATCGCTTCCCTCATTTTAGGGATGGGTGCTCCAACTACAGCGAACTACGTAATTACTTCAACGATTGCAGCACCTGCGATTGTTACATTGCTTGCACCTGATGTTCCACAAGCAGCTGTGCCGGTTGTGGTATTATTATCCGCGCACTTTTTCGTATTCTACTTTGGCATCATCGCGGATATCACGCCTCCAGTCGCTTTGGCAGCCTTTGCCGCATCAGGTATTTCCGGCGGAGACCCGATCAAAACAGGTGTAAACTCTGCAAAACTGGCCATCGCAGCGTTCATCATTCCGTATATGATTGTGTTCTCGCCAGCATTGTTAATGATTGATGTTACGTTCTTACAAGTGATTTGGGTTGTATTTACTGCATTTATGGGTATGATCGCCATTGGTTCAGGGGTTATTGGATATTGGTACCGAAAAATCAATTTTATTGAAAGAATCCTTTTGATTATAGCTGGGCTATTAATGATTTATCCTGAATCCTTCTCAGATATTGCAGGGTTGATCATATTCGGAATTATGTTTGCAATTCAACTATTCACAAAAAATAAAGGGAATAATAAAATAGAAACGTCTATTGGCTAATGATTTGAATCCGCCTCGATTCCGGGGCGGATAATTTTTTTGTAATATCTCAACAAATGGTATATATTATTGAGTCTGGGGAAGAGGTATGAATTTTACCCTAGGCCTTCCCTTTTTGAAAGTACTTAAGAACCAAAGGGATGCATTTGGTGCCAAAACCTTTGAATGATTATTTTATGTGTGAAGTATTTGTTAAGGTGTGGGCAAAAGCAATTAATAAATAATTAGACATTATGTATAATAGAGTAAGCAAAATTATCGAGGTGCGAGGGATATGGGTCAAGTTAAAACATATGAAGAAGTCGTCTTTAGTTGGTTCGATCTTTTTCATAGTTGTCCGGAAGTAAGTTGGAAAGAGTATCAAACAACGAATAAAATTGCCGCCATCCTGGATGAATTGAAAGTTCCGTACAAACGGTTCGATGATATGACGGGACTGGTGGCGGAAATAGGCCAAGGGGAAGAAGTGGTCGCTGTAAGAGCCGATATTGATGCTCTCTGGCAAGAAGTGGACGGGGAAATGAGAGCGAATCATTCCTGCGGACACGATGCCAATATATCCATGGTGTTAGGCGCTTTATTAAGAATTAAAGACTACCCTTTAAAGAAACGCGTCCGGTTCATCTTCCAACCCGCTGAAGAAGTTGGGGGAGGAGCCATTGAGATGGTGAAACGGGGGATCATCGATGATGTGTCCTACCTCTTTGGCATTCATTTAAGACCGATTGAAGAACTGCCGTTTGGCAAAGTTTCTCCTGCGGTCCAACACGGTGCGGCATTGTTCCTGCAAGGTGAGGTGCGGGGGGTTGATGCCCACGGAGCAAGACCGCATCAAGGAAAAAATGCCATCGATGTGATTTTTGCCATCCAACAAATGTTGAAAAATATTTATTTAAATCCTTTTGAAGTGCATAGCGTGAAGTTGACAAAAGTGGTGGCGGATGGCGGCAGTGTCAATATCATTCCAGGTAATGCTACCTTTTCAATAGACATTCGGGCGCAAAAAAATCGCGTGATCGATGCGATACAATTCCATGTAGAACATGGACTTCGGAATATCAGCAAAATGTTTGAAACGGAAATAGTTTGGGATTGGTATGACAAAACACCAGGCGCAGAAGTGTCTGAAGAAGCGAAAAAAATTGCGGAAACAGCCATTATGGATACGGTCGGAGAAGGATTTTTGGCAGAGCCGGTTCAAACGCCGGGCAGCGATGATTTCCATTTTTATACGGTTTCCAAACCTGAATTGAAAGCGACGATGATTGGCATTGGTGCAGATCTGAAACCGGGCCTTCATCACCCGCATATGACCTTTAATAAAGATGCGCTCATTATCGGCGCAAAAGTATTGGCAAAAACATTATTTAATGCAACTGAGTATAAATAGAAGGAAGTAGGATTCAATGAACATCAAGAAAATAGAGATTTTTGCGGTAGATTTCCCACTAATAAAACCGTTTATTGTAAGTTACGGCACTTTTCCGACGATGCCGTCAATCATTATAAAACTTACAACGGATGATGGTTACATCGGCTGGGGGGAAAGTGTACCGGATGAACATGTAACTGGGGAAACATTTGAATCCACTTTTCATGTTCTAAAACATTCCTTGGCACCTGCAATGTTGAATGAGGACCCATGTCATTTTGAAAAAATCCATGACAAAATGGATCGTATCGTAAAAGGAGTGCCCAGTGCGAAGGCGGCCATTGATATCGCTTGTTTTGACGCAGTGGGGAAAAAGCTTGGGGTTCCGGTTTATCAGTTAATTGGCGGAAGATTTCATAAAAAATTCCCAATCACCCATGTGTTAAGCATTGATGAACCTGATAAAATGGCAGAAGAAGCGGAACAAAAAGTACAAGAAGGATACCGCTCCTTTAAGATGAAAGTTGGTACAGATGTGGAACGGGATGTAGAAAGGATTAAAGCGGTAAGAAAACGTGTTGGAGAACAAATCGCCATTCGCGTCGATGTCAACCAGGGCTGGGTGAACAGTTCAAATACGCTAAAAGCCATGCGATCTTTGGAATCCCTTGGCATCGATTGGTTGGAACAGCCGGTTCTTGCGGATGATATTGATGCAATGGTGGAAGTGAAGTCCAAATCCAACATTCCGCTCATGATTGACGAAGGTCTTTGCAATATTTTCGATATGCGGGAAATCATTGCAAAAAGGGCGGCAGATAAAATCAACATAAAACTGATGAAATGCGGGGGAATCTACCCTGCGGCGAAACTTGCCACAATGGCGGAAATGGCGGGCATTGATTGCCAAATCGGTTCGATGGTTGAATCTTCCATTGCTTCGGCAGCCGGTTTTCATGTAGCCTTTTCGAAAAAAAACATCAAGAGTGTGGAACTGACAGGCCCTCTTAAATTTAAAACGGATATCGGCGATTTGAAGAAAAGTTATAAAATTCCGTTTATCGAGCTGGGTGACAAGCCGGGGCTAGGCGTGGAAATTGACGAAGAAGTTTTATCCCGATTAACGGTTTATTCTTGCACAGTTAAATCATAAAGTAAGGTGGCTATTATGTGTGAAGTGATCGAAGAAGGCGTTTTAAAAGATATTCCTTATCATGTGAAAAAGTTGAAGGTTGAACATATACCCCAAATTTTGGATCTCCAACAAGCTGTCGTTGATTCGCTCCCCGATAAACAAACATTAGAACCCCTCTCTGATGAGGAATTCCGGTTTATTTTAGAGGGCAATGGATTGATGATCGGAGTATTTATTGAAGATCGCCTCATCGCATTTCGTGCGCTTTTGATTCCGGAAATGGACGACCAGGGTCTGGGGAAAGATATCGGGTTGACGGAAGAAGAGGATTTGAAGCGGGTGCTTTACCAGGAAATTTCAAATGTACATCCCGATTTCCGCGGATATGGGCTGCAAAAGAAAATGGCCCAAATTATTATGAAACATATCGATATGTCCAATTTTGACTATGTGTTGGCGACAGTGATGCCTTATAATATCCCGAGCATTAAAGATAAACTGCATCAGGGGATGTATATCGCCGCGTTGAAAGAAAAATACGGCGGAAAATTACGGTATATTTTCTTCAAACCGCTGCACAAAAAACCAAAATTAAAAAAAGAATCCGTCTTCATATCCATGGGGGATATTGAAGGGCAAAAGAACCTGTTACATAATGGGTATATTGGGGTCGCCATCAAAGAGCAAGGCGACGACTGGTTTGTCGAATATAAAAAAGTATTGGATGAAGGCTTGGTGTAGACCAAGTCTTTTTATTATTTTAGGCACTTTAAGTGTTGAAAATAATATTGTAAAAAAATAAAAAACAACAAAGCCGAAAGACTTGTTGCTTTTTTAAGTTGATTAGTGGATATTTCTTTTCTTGAAATTTCCGCCCCGGACTTCTGCAATTTCGTCAAAGGTAACGAAAGCATCCGGATCTTTTTGTTTGACAATGTATCTTAATTTACTTTCTTCCATTCGGTTGATGACACAATAAATAATTTCGACCGGTTCATTCGTATATCCGCCAACACCATTGATATAAGTCACGCTACGGCCGAGACGGTTGATGATGGCTTGACCGATTTCCCTTGAATTTTTGCTGATAATGGTAACGGATTTCGCATCTTCCAGACCTGTTTCAATGATGCTGATGACTTTTGAAGCGATATAGTAGGCGATTGCCGAAGAAAGGGCTCCTTCAATGCCGAATACAAAGCCGACAAAAATGAAGATGAATACATTGATGACTAAGATGATTTCACCTGTTGAAAAGGGTACTTTTCTGCTGATTAATACGGCCAGCATATCCGTGCCATCCAAGGCGCCGCCGTTACGTAAAGCTAAGCCCATACCTATACCAAGCAAAATACCGCCTGAAATGGTAACTAATAGTGAATCGCCATTGATAATCGTTGGTATATGATGCATCAAGGAAGTGGCGATGGATAATGTGGCAATTCCAATGATGGAGTTGATCGCAAAGGTTTTTCCGACCATTTTGTAACCTAGAAAAATAAAAGGGATATTTAAAATCGCTAAGAAAAGACCCAATGGAAGAGGGGTGAGTGTGGACAGCATAATGGAAATACCGGTGATTCCACCGTCAGAAACGCTGTTTGGAATTAGCACAGCTTCCAATCCGTAAGCGGCGATAAATGCTCCGATGACAATAAAGATGATGCTTGTTATTCTGCTCAATAAAGCGGGTTCATGATTTTCATGCATTGCATTTGCGTTCATTTGATTCACTTCATTCATATGTATGGAATCCAATCCTTTCTCCACAGAGTGCTTTTTTATTTTAACAAAAAATAAAATCTCTTGCACTTGTGAACATTAACAAATTTTTGATGAATTTAGAAGATTGTGTGCAAAAAAAAAGAAAAAGATTTCCAATGCTCAAATGAAGTGATCATAAACCAATATCCGTTCACACTTCATAGGCAGGAAATCTTGAAAGTTACTTCATTGGACAAAAGGTGCAAGCTTCAAGTCCCGGAATATCCTTCGAGAAGCAGCAGCTTTTTCTTACCGATTTGTTGATGAGATCCAACGGGCTTTTTCCGTTTGTGTATTGATAGAACCATGATTTGTTGGAGAAACGTTGCCATACTTTGGTGTCTTCCAGTATTTCTATGTCTTCAAAAGCCCGGTCTGCAAGCAACGGATTTTGAAGCAGTTCGTAATAATTCCACAACATATAGCCGAAAATGTTTTCCCAAAGAGTCAAAGGGGAAATGGTCGTCGTTTCGCGAAGCTGCATAATGATTTGATGGGCCTGATAAAGAATTTTGGAAATCACATATTCCCTTTCCTTTTCTTCCACATAACAATAGTCCGTCGGGGTAATGTAAGTGCCGAGCGTATCGATTCCGTATTCATGGACATGGAAGTAACGGACGTCTTCCAATTTGCCGTCCCAAATTTCATCATAGGCAGCAAGAAAATAAAATTGGGCCGCGACAAACATCCCATAGCGCCGGCCGAAGTGGGAGATGGCAGCGGCTTCTGTTCCTGCTTGGGTAATTTCCATCATGAGCTTCAAAAAATCGGGCAGAAAGAATTCCTTATGTAAATTTTCCAAAGTGAATAAAGGAGTTCTTGGTTCCTCTGTTATGATGCCGTATGAATTCAAAAAAGCAAGCTGTTCATAGGTCAAGGCTGGCATAGACATATCACCTCGAATCAATTATAACATGGGATTGGAATGGCTATTATTTTTGCGAAGTTTCCCATACCCTTTCTCTGCCAAACAAGAAATGAAGGACTGCCCGAAAAGACTTTTCTTTCCAGGCAGCCCATAAAATCATTTCTCTTCCGCTTCAAAGAGTTTGACGATTTCAACGATGACTTTTGCAGCGAGTTCCATCGTTTCGGCGGATACAAATTCAAATTTGCCGTGCATGTTTTCGCCACCGGCAAAAATATTCGGTGTCGGCAGACCCATGTAGGACAATTGGGAGCCGTCCGTTCCGCCCCGAACCGGCTCAATGATTGGCGAAATGTTTAGATTTTCCATGGCGCGTTTGGCGATGTCGACAATTTCTTTCACCGGTTCAATTTTTTCTCTCATGTTGTAATATTGGTCTTCCAACTCAACAGTGATGGCGTCCTCGCCAAATTCTTCCTTGATGCGTTGCTCCACTACGCGGAAGTATTCTTTTTTCGCCTCGAATTTCTCCCGGTCGTGGTCGCGGATGATGTAAGAAAGGGTTGCTTCTTCTATGGAACCGTTGAAACTCATCAGATGGATGAACCCTTCGTAGCCTTCCGTTTTTTCCGGAACGGCTTCTTGAGGCATAAAGTTATGGAACTTGATGGCCATCGTGATGGCATTGACCATTTTCCCTTTGGCAGAGCCGGGATGAACACTGATTCCGTGTGTTGTCACTTTTGCAGCGGCTGCGTTGAAGCTTTCGTACTGCAATTCGCCAAGAGGCCCGCCGTCCATCGTGTAGGCAAAGTCCGCCCCAAAAGCTGCTACGTCAAATTTATGTGGTCCTCGTCCGATTTCTTCGTCAGGGGTAAAAGCCACCCGGATTTTCCCGTGCTTAATTTCAGGATGTTCCACCAGATATTCCATGGCGGTCATGATTTCCGCAATGCCCGCTTTATCATCCGCTCCAAGCAGCGTTGTGCCGTCGGTCGTGATCAATGTTTGTCCGACATAATTTTTCAGATTTGGGAATTGGTTCGGGGATAAAACGATTCCATCATTCAGTTGGATATCCCCGCCATCATAATTGTCGATCCGTTTCGGTTGGACATTCGCGCCTGAAAAATCAGGGGAAGTGTCGACATGGGCCAAAAATCCGATTGTTGGCACTTCTTTGTCTGTATTGGATGGCAATGTGGCGAATAAATACCCGTTTTCATCCAGAGAGATTTCTGTCAGCCCGATTTCGGCAAGTTCATCTTTTAAAATATTCAACAAGTCCCATTGCTTTTTGGTGGAAGGGGTTGAGGAACTTTCCGGATCCGATTGGGTGTCAATTTGGGCGTATCGAATCAATCGTTCAATCACTTTTTCTTTCATGACGTTGCCTCCTTCAACTTTTCTGCCCCCATTGTATCATTTTTCCTTTTTTCTGATGAGAAATATGCTGCGGGAATCGGCAAATAATTGAAACTATTTCTTCATCTCTTCCGTAGAAAAGTACAAGGAAGGTGAAAAGGATGACTCAACTGATCTTAACGACCCTAATTTTTTCAATCATTACAACGGTTCTCATTGTTCCGGTTACGAGGAAATTGCCGAAGGGCGATGTATTGCCGTTCAAACAATTGTTGCAGACTTTCGTTTTTGTTTTTATTACAAGCTGGATCCTGTATTTCCTAATTGTTTATTTGACGAAGATTGATGTGCAGTGGACGGTTGCCCTATACGCAATGCCGGTGATTTTGCTGTTCGGCGTTCTTGCATCCGGTGGAGCGGAACGGGCGCTAAAAGGGCTCCTGTTTTTTGCCAGCTTAATTGGACTCATTTATTTGTTGATTGTTCCGATTTTTAATGCGGATGAAAAGTACGAATCTGCAAAAATGGAACAAGAAGTGGAAATTGAACCCTTTGATGAAACAAAAACCCCGGCCAGCGTCCCTCCTCAATTTGCGGAAAACAAAATGAAGAAAGCCTTTGGGCAAGTGCCGAATACGAGTTATTATGAGCTTGGCAACTTGCAGATCCAGAAGGTGAATGGGGAGTTCGTTTATATTGCCCCTGTTGAGTTTTCCGGGTTTTTCAAATGGCTGAATGGAGATACGACGCCCGGCTATTTCAAAATGAGCGCAACGGATTCCAATGATAATCCTGTATTTGTTGCCAAGGAAATGGTCTATGTGCCGTCTGCATTCTTTAATAAAAATTTGGAACGCCATATCCGTCTGCAGTATCCAACGCTCATTTTCTACGGCGATCCGCAACTTGAGGTGGATGATGACGGAACCCCTTATTACATCCGTTCTTACGGTGAATTTATTTCAGCCCGGAATGGGTTTGATGTGAAAGGGATTGTCATGGTGGATGCATATTCTGGTGAAACAAAGAAAATTCCTTTGGAAGAAGTGCCGGAATTCATTGACGGGGCGGTTTCTCCGGAAGCAGTGAGCCTTCAGAACAGCTATTTTGGAAAATATGTTCATGGCTTCTGGAACAGCATCTTTGGCAAAAAAGACGTGAAATTGCCTTCCGATGAAGGGACGGAAGCGAATGTGAGCCCGGTCTTTAATCAGGATGGGGAAATGTATTACTTTACGGATTTTACAAGCCCGAAAGAAGGCGTAGATTCCATGCTCGGCTATTCCTTGACCCATGCGCGGACAGGGAAAGCGGTGTATTATACGGGGAATATGGAAGAATCTTATATGGATTCCCAAGGGGCTTTGGACATCATTGAGAAGAAATTTATCGAAAAAGAATGGCATGGGGCTATGCCAATCCTTTACAATTTCTACGGAGAAGCGAGCTGGCTTGCACCGGTTCTTGACACCAACGGATTCTTGCAAAATTACTTTATTGTATCCGCGGTGAACCCGGAAATATCCGTATACGGTTCAACGCCTAATGAAGCGTTGAGACAGTATAAAACGGCTTTAACACGGGGGGCAAGTTCGGTGGATGGTTCAAGTAATGCAGAAGAAAAAACGATTACCGGAACGGTCCTTCGCGTTTACAAAGAACAGGTAGGGGATTATACGCTTGTTTCCTTCTTGCTGAATAATGGGCAAAATTTTGTGGTAAGTTCCCAAAACGAACCGCTGTCCATCTACTTGCGGGAAGGGGATCAAGTGGTCATCCGTTATTTTGAGACCGGTGAAACGTTCCTGCCGGTAAAAGCGTTGCAAATTGAAGGAGTCGTTAATATCGGCCAATCATAATGAAGATGAAAAAACCCGAAGCATCATTTGGCTTCGGGTTTTTCATGTTCAGAAGCGGATGGTTCGGAGCGATTTTTTATATAATCAAGCATCTCCTGTTTTCTTGATTGTATTTGTTCCGCTTTATAGGGATTGACTGTAAAAAAGCGCTCCTTCTGCTCTTCAAGCAGCTTGCGTTCCGTAGCAAAGCGATTCTCCGGTTCATGTTCAAAAATGTAATCCAAATGGAAAATCTGAAGGAGGGCCACTTCAGGGTTTTCCAAATTATAGACAAATTTAATATTCCAGACGTTTGTGTAGGAAATATATTGATTGACGTATTCCGTTGCATACCGGTATTTTTGTTTATCAATTCGTGGTTGGATGCTGCGGTGGATATTCCCTAAACACATGTTGATGTCCGCCAATGTTTTATAGTAACTTTTTACATATTTCAGATGTTGACGTTCAAGGGATAAAGCAACTTGTTTATGTTGTTTCATCTTCCTCTTCCCTTCGTGGTCATCATTATCCAATTGAGGAAATCTTTTCATTAATTTTAATCTATTTGAAATGTCAAAAAAAAGAAGTATACGACAAAATAGGAATTTTCCATCAGGGTAATTGTTGAATCTATGAGAAAAGATTCGATTTTTGTTATCCGATATTAAGATAATAGTCCTTTTCCCCGTACTGTTTCCAATCTATGTTGGAGTGGACGAAACGCCATTGCATTCATCCAAAATAAAAATCCCTATTAGGAGATAATTTTTTCAATGATCAGCCTAATAGGGATTTCATTTATTCAGGTAATATGATTATTTCCAAGTGAATCCTTTGGAAGCTAAAAATTCCTTAATATGAGGACGGCGTTGATCGATTAGGAAATCAGCCATTTGTTTCGTCCAATTGGACACTTTTTGATTGGAGCTTCTGGATGCATAATATCTTTCCATAATGGCATCATATTCATCCAGAATTTCGTCGTACTTATCCACGTCGTATCCATTTTCGTGCAATACGGCTTCAACAGGAAGTCTCGGTTTTGTTTCATTTTTCTTTGTCGGTTTTCCAACGGTCATCGCGAAGAGCGGGAATACATGTTCAGGCAAGTTGAATAATTCGCTGATCGCTTCAGGATTGTTTCTGGCACCTCCGATATAGCAGATACCATAGCCTTCCGATTCTGCGGCAATGACAAAATTTTGCGCAAAAATCGCCACATCAACGACACCTACTAAGACATTTTCCGCTGTATCCACCGTAATATCGACACCGTGCTTTCTTCCTGCCACTTCCAATCGTTTGAAATCGACACAGAATAACAAAGCGGCTCCGGCCGTTTGGAATTGGAATTCATTGTTGGAAAGTTCCCCAAGCTTTTGTTTCTTTTCCTCATCCGTCACCAAAATGACGCTATAAGCTTGTACAAAGTGGGAAGAAGCGGCCATCTGGGCTGTCTGAATCAAGTCGATGATTTTTTCTTTCGGTATTTCTTCTCCTGTATATTTACGAACAGAAGTATGACTGCGCAATAATTCTTTTACACTCAATCTTTACACCCCTTTTATGTACTAATTGGTTGGAATATCGCTTCATCAAGCGATGTTTCTCTTCTTAAAGGTATCATATTATACTTTTTTGCCAATGGCAAAAATTTGAATTATTCAAACCACCGTCCCCAAAATACAAAGCTGAACATTGCAAGGGAGGAAGGCGGTGGCAGGAGGGGATCACCGTGAGAGGATTGTGCCGCTTGTGGGCATATTAAGAGGGTCGGGCACAGCGCCCAAAAAGCAAAAAGGAATCCATTGATTTGCAGGGATAAAGTTGTTTCAAGGGCAAAGGATTGATGATTATAAAATAGCGGTATGTATTGTTGAAAAACGAATACCCTAAATTGAAACAGTTCTCCCGCAAAGCGAGGTCGTATAAATGAAAAAATTGCTTTTCATTGTACTGCTCTTGCTATGTTTGATAGCCGTCCCTTACAAGGGGATCGGAGCTGAAGAGATAGTCCAAGCGGATTTGGTGATTGAATATGTCCGCGTATTTACGATGGATAAAGCCAATGAAGAGGCGGAAGCGGTTGCAGTGAAAAACGGAAAATTTGTTTATGTAGGAGACCGGGAAGGGGTGCAAGCCTATAAGGGCCCTCAAACAAGAGTGATGTATATGGACAACCGATTGATGTTGCCGGGGTTTATTGACGGCCACAATGCCGCTTATTTAAAAGCGGAGAAGATGTTTTGGTTGGATTTGAGTTCCTTTTCCACCTTCGAAGAATATGAAAAAGCCATATTTTCGTACCGTGCACAGCATCCACAATTAAAACAGCTGTGCGCAGTTGGATGGAATCAAAAAGTGACGGAAGAAGCATGGGGGAAAAGCGGAAAAACGCCAAGAGACCTTATTGACCAACTTGTGCATGATATCCCATTTGTCGCATTTTCCGCTCACCGAGACGAGCTATGGGTCAATTCCAAAACATTGGAAATATCCGGGTTAGATCATATTGAGCATGGCCTAACGGAAACTGGAGAAGCGTCCGGAATCATTCCGGGACAATTCACTGATATGGTCGTACAAGCGCTGCCGCAGCCGGACTTTTCCGTGGAACAATATAAAAAGGCGCTGATTAAATATCAAGAAGATGCAGCCAGATACGGTATTACGGCCGCATTTGTTCCCCTGGGAAACCATTCGGAAAATGTGCTGAAAGCCTTTGATGAACTGGATCGGAAAAATCTATTGACCATGACCTATGAGTTGGGAATCTACGTGGATCCCCTCAAGGATTTGGATCAGATCGAACTTTTTAAAGAGTGGAGGGAGATTTACCAAGGGAAAAATTACAGCGTCCAAACGGCAAAAATGAATTATACAGAAAATGCGGTTTGGGAGAAGGAGAAATTTCTTGATATGTTGGATTTGCTGGATCGGGAAGGTTTTCGGATTCATGTGGAAGCAGAAAAAGAGTTGCACATGATTTTTGAAGGATTTGAATATGCGCGGGTACGAAATGGAAAAAAGAATTTTAAACATGTCATTTCCCATATGCCGATTGTAACGAATGATGATTTGACAAACTTCCGGAAGTTTCGGATTATTCCATCCGTCCAGCCGGCCATCTTTCATCAATCCATAGATGCCGGCAAGGAAGACGAACTTAAAAACTGGCATCGAATGAAAAGCTACTTTGAAAAGGGATTGCCGGTCTCATCTTTCAGCAACTTTCCTGATGGTGAGTTGAACCCGCTTTATGGAATTGAGACAGGAATGACAAGACTTCACTGGAATGATGAAAAAAGTCAAAAGCCTTTGTGGCCGAAAGAAAGCGCCACATTGAAGCAGATGCTCCGAAGCTACACCATTTATGCGGCGAGGCAAATAGGCAGGGAAGCACAATTGGGAAAAATCCGGGTAGGCATGCAGGCGGACTTTATTATATTGGATAAAAATATTTTCAGGGTTCCGCCAGGTGAAATCAGCGAAGCAAAAGTCATACTTACTTATTTTAAAGGAAAAGAAACATACCGGGATGAATCGGAAATCGGCGGACAATAAAAAAGTATCTTCCGTAGCCAAGTGTGTTCAACGAATAACCCCTTTACGGAAGATACTATTTTTATACGGATGGGCCTTTCTTCTTTTTAAAGGCGGAACGGATCGTCGGTTCTGTGCCGCGCTTCATCCGTTTTATGTTTTCTAAATGCAAAATGATTGCGACCAAAAGAAGGAACAGAACAATGATAAAAGGCCAGAGGGATGGCTCATAAAGCAAAGCGCTGATTGCAAATGCAAAATAAAAGAAAAACACGCCCAGAATCAAATAATTGGTCAATAAAGAGACAACGATAAGACCGACTACGGCAAGAAGACCCATTTTCCAATTGATCGCAACGAAAATGCCGATCAGGGAAGCGGTTCCTTTTCCTCCCCGAAAATTCATATGGATGGGAAAATTATGGCCAAAAATGACCGCCGCGCCTATCAAATAAAGGAATATGGAAATTTGCTCCGCATCCAATGAAGTGAAGTGATTTAAGAAATATTTTGCCAAGATTATGGCAAGGACGCCTTTTCCGATATCAATGAGGCCTACGAGTATGCCGTATTTCCAGCCAAGGGTCAAGGTGGCATTGGAAGCCCCCGCGTTTCCATGGCCCGCTTCTTTTAGATTCACCCCGGAAAGGTATTGGGCCACATTTGATCCATGGATGCAACCGATAAAATATCCCGCAATAAGTGAAATAATCAGCTCTATCAACATAATATTTGCTCCTTTTATAGAAAAAAACGCTTTAATCTATTATACTCAATAAAATAAAAAAAGATTTAAAAATTTCAAAAAAATAGTTGACAGAGTGGGTTACTATGTTTTATAGTTAATCCAACGATGGAAAATTAATCATTACTCTTATCAAGAGTGGCGGAGGGAATAGGCCCAAAGATGCCCGGCAACCGGCAAGTATTTGCAAAGGTGCTAAATCCTACAGACGTTTGTCTGAAAGATAAGAGGAGGAAATGTACGTGTACAGAGCCCTCTTCTTATACGAAGAGGGCTTTTGTTTTTATCTTCGGTGCCTTCTCGAAACCTTCCATCTCAAATTTATGTTTAGGAGGAAATATCATGTCCGAATTCAAACCAGAAACGCTATTACTTCACGGTGGTCAACAACCTGATCCAGTAACAGGTGCAATTGCCGTTCCGATTTATCGCACGACGGCTTATGCCTTCAAAAACACAGAACATGCACGAAAATTATTTGCCCTTGAAGAAGTCGGAAACATTTATTCCCGCATCATGAACCCGACAGTCGATGTGTTTGAAAAGCGTGTTGCCTTGCTAGAAGGTGGCTCTGCAGCTGTTGCTCTATCTTCCGGTCAGGCGGCAGTTGCCTTCTCCATTTTAAATATCGCCAATGCGGGAGATGAAATTGTCTCTGCTGGATCATTGTATGGCGGAACATATAACTTATTTGCTAACACATTACCTCGTTGGGGCATTACAACAACATTTGTAGATGAAAGAGATCCGGAAAACTTCCGCAAAGCAATTACGGACAAAACAAAAGCAATCTATGCAGAAGTAGTAGGAAATCCTAGCTTAAATATTTTAGATATTGAAGCAGTAGCAGCAATTGCCCATGAACATGGCATTCCATTAATCATCGACAATACGTTCCCATCACCATATGGATGCAATCCAATTGATTTTGGAGCAGATGTTGTTATCCATTCAGCAACAAAATGGATTGGCGGCCACGGTACAACAATCGGTGGTGTTGTGGTAGATGCAGGAAAATTCGACTGGACACAAGGTCGATTCCCTGGTTTCACAGAGCCTGACCACACTTATCACGGCATCCGTTACGGCATCGATACAGCAGGCGCAGCTTTTGCAACAAAATTGCGCGTTCAATTATTGCGCGACTTAGGCCCAACTTTAGGTCCGGATGCGGCTTTCAGTTTCCTTCAAGGATTGGAAACTCTTCACCTCCGCTATCCAAGACATAGTGAAAATGCGGAAAAAGTAGTGGCGTTTTTGAAAAACCACCCATACGTGGAATACGTGAATTATCCAGGAGATGAATCATTCGAATCTCACCATTTAGCGAAAAAATACTTGAAAAACGGTTATGGTTCTATGGTGACATTCGGCATTAAAGGTGGCCGTGAAGCAGGCAGTGTCGTTATTGACAACGTGAAATTGTTCTCTCATGTTGCAAACGTTGGAGATGCAAGATCATTGATTATTCATCCGGCTTCAACAACTCACCAACAATTATCTCCTGAAGAATTGAAAATTGCCGGTGTTGGAGAAGAGCTCATCCGCCTATCCATCGGCTTGGAAAACGCAGATGATATTATTGCGGATTTAGATCAGGCTTTAGCCAAAGCAGCAGCTGAATTTGGTGTAAAGAACGCTTAAGTTGATCATTTATAAAAGCCCCTCTATTTGCATATAAAAGAAAGAACGGTCATTTGATACCGGAAAATCCCAATTCGGCTCTCATTTGAGCTGAAGAACCCAGTGTCAGCGGATCAAAGCATGTAAATCCGGCACTGGCTATATGGATTCAAAGCTGCTCATTCGCAGCAGTTGCAAAATCCAAAAACAAATGCTGCCCATCCGTAGCAAAATAAAACGCTGCCCATTTGCAGCGGGTAAAAATCCAAAGCTCGTTACTAAAAAATGCTTACTCAGCGGTTTGAAGCAATAAATATGGTCGATTCCTATAAAAGCTGCCCATTCGCAGCCATGAAGACGCCCCTTTACAGAAAAAGTTCGCCAAACATCAAGTTGTTACTTTTGATGTGAATTGTATTCCCATTCGAATGCAATTCACATCCTAATTAAAATTGCTGACCCGTCATTTAGCAGGTATAGTTGTTCGTTATAACCCCTATCCCCTTTTGTTGAAATAAAACCTAGTAAATTAATTAGGATACTTGAAATTTTAAATTGGATCGTATATATTAGTTATAAGAGAATGATTAGATTCCATCGTATCTGATCCCCCCTAAAATAAAAACGGAAAGCCTTTAATGGCTTTCCCCCTTAACTTATAAAGGAGCTGGTCCGATGAGTAAGGTTTATAGCGCCCAAAATTTTGCGGCTTATATCATATATGAATTAAATGAAACGAATACCTTTGTGAATGCAAAAGCGTTGCAGCATTTGCTTGAAATCGTCGATAGACGCTGGGAAAGTGTTTTTGGGTACAGACCATATAAAGAACAGACATATTCCTTGCTAACCCATGATTATGTCGTCAAAGAAGTATATGATGAATACAAAGAATTTGGTGAGCAACATATTTCAGAGCCGGCAAAAGAATGGTATTTAAAATATGGAGATTTCCAATTGATTCGAAGACCTTACGGAGTTCCAGACTTTACAGCGGAAGAAGAAGAGCTGATGAGAAAAATTTTGGTCCAATACCGAAATGTTTTGTTGGCAAATGCATCGTGAACAGGTGAATGACAGGTCAGTACAATGTTTGTACTGGCTTTTTTTATTTTAAAAGTGAGCAAGTTTGCTATATTATAATAGTTGTATGCCCTTTCGTAGAAAACAAATGTCCATCTTGGGTAGAATTCCCTTGAGTTCCTTTCAAATATACGTTAAAATTTCTGTATGTTTCAAAAAATATTGAATTTTATTATTTTTTATATCTGCAAATAAAGAGTGTTTGTATAGTATAGAATTTCAGCACTCGTTGTTCAACAATGAAATTTCAATTCGAAAGAAAAGATGGAGGCGAAAAGGAAAATGGCAACAATCAAGGCGGCCATCTTAGGATTTGGCACAGTTGGCCAAGGCATTTATCATATATTGAACGAAAAACGGGAAGATTTGCGCAAAAAACTGGGTGTCGAGTTAGAGGTTGCAAAAATATTGGTTCGGGACACAACAAAAGAGAGAGTTCCAGGAACACGGCATTTGTTGACAGATAACATTGATGACTGCTTAAACGTTAAAGGTTTGCAAGTGGTATTCGAAGCGATTGTAGGCGAGGAGCCTGCATACACATATTTAAAGAAAGCGGTAATGAAAAAGTGCCACGTCATTACGGCAAATAAGGTGATGTTTGCAAAATACGGGCTTGAACTGCAAGAACTTGCAAAGCAAAACGGTGTATTTGTAGGCTATGAAGCGACGGTTGCAGGCGGGGTGCCTGTCATCAAGACAATGAAAAACATTTTGCTCGTCAACGATGTGACAAGAATTCAGGGAATTTTAAACGGCACTTCCAATTACATTTTGACAAAAATGCGCGCTGAAGGCTGGTCTTTTGATGAAGCGTTGAAAGAAGCGCAAGCCCTTGGATATGCAGAAGCGGATCCGTATATGGATATTTCCGGCCAAGATGCATTTAAAAAGCTTATGGTTTTATCGGCATTGGCCTTTGGTGAGCAGCCAAACTGGGCAGATGTAAAAGTTGTTGGAATCGACGGCATTACGCCGGAACAAGTGAAAGAAGCAAAAGAAAAAGGTCTCAGGTATCGTCACGTGGCAGAGGTGGAAAAGTTGCCTGATGGCACAATTTTTGCTCAAGTGGGGCCAATGCTTGTAAGCAAGGAGCATCCTCTATATCCGATTGATGATGTGTTCAATGCGGTAACAATGGAAACAAACTACATTGGCACATTGACACTTATTGGACCGGGTGCGGGGATGTATCCGACTGCCAGCGTGATGGTGGAAGATTATGCGGAAATTATCGGCAAACGTGCCGGTTTTGTAGTGACAATTTAAAAAGGGTGCTTCTTGGATGCTTCTCGGGGAGCTTTTTTCAAGAAGCATTTTTTCTTGATGTGCAAGAAAAAGATCATCCATATCCATGATGGATTTGGATGATCTTTTTGTTCATGAGCGGTCCATTCGGTTTCATTGAATTGCTTGTGAAAGGTACATGTTTTCAGGAAAAGCGTCCGTAATCGTTAATCTTCATCCCGGACATCCATGTCATCCGGAATTGGGGTGTTTTGCCAAAGTTCCATTTCTTCCTTCAGGAGTTTTAATTGTTCAAGGTACGTGTCAAATTGGTCGCTGTTGATGAGGAATTGTTCACCATCGTGGACAGCTTTGATGCGGCCTTCGTAAATGTAGCGCAGGACCATTTCTTCAGGCATTGAGAGATCTTTTGCCGTTTCGCTAACGGTTTTATACATATTACGACCCGCCTTTCATTTTATGATTTCACTGTGTAAACGATCCGTCATTTCTTACTTTTATTTTACATTATTATTATAGGAAACGGCGAGGATTTTAAGCGGTTTTCGAAATGATGTAATCATCTGAAAAATATGGTAGCATTACAGTAAAATAGCATTTCGGGAGGATATGCAATGAACATATTACCATATATATTCGTGTTGCTTGCGGCAATGTTGTGGGGAACCGTTGGAACCACCCAAACTTTTTTGCGGGAAGGCATTTCGCCAATCGCTGTTGCAGGAGTGCGTTCAGCGATTGGGGGAGGGGTATTGCTCATTGCAGTCCTCATCATGCGGAAAATCAATTTTAAAAAATGGTCTTGGAAATGGACCGTTTTTGCAGCACTGACGATCGCTTTATTCCAATGTTTATTTTTCACTTCTGTCCGCTATACGGGAGTGGCGGTTGGAACGGTGGTAACCATTGGCAGTTCACCGGTCTTTTCTGGAATCATTGAATGGCTGCTTTTTAAACGACGTCCGAACAGAGTGTGGGGAATTGCAACATTGCTCGCCATTATAGGCTGCATTTTGTTATTTGTAACGCGGGGGGATACAACGATTCATCCTTTGGGCATTTTGCTTGCTTTATGTGCCGGGTCCATGTTTGCCCTTTATACAAATTGCAGCAAGAAATTGACGGAAAGGGAAGAGACGTTGCCGAGCGTGGCGATGACCTTTACTTTATGTGCGCTGTTTCTGTTGCCCTTTTCGGGAAGTGGCGTTTCCTGGGTGTTGGAAGGGCAAAATCTGTGGCCAATGCTTTTTATGGGCCTATTTGCAACGAGTTTAGCCTACATCTTCTATTTGGCGGGTCTTGAAAAAATCAGTTCTTCTTCAGCGGTGACATTGTCTTTGGCGGAGCCTTTGACAGCGGCTTTACTCGGGGTCTTTTTGGTAGGGGAGTATTTAAGCCCAATGAGTTGGATGGGCGTGCTGCTGCTGCTTGGCGGGATTCTTGTATTGACCATTGGAAGCAGGAAAACCGTTAAATATTTGAAAGACGCAAGTTCACAATAAATCATTAAAATGAATTAAATGCCTGCAAAATTTTGCAGGCATTTATTATATGTATAGATGTTTCTTTAACGAATCAGCAGGAAATGCGTAAAATATAGGGACTAAGTACTGTATTTCGGAGTATGTAATAAAAATATAATATCAGAAAAGAAATTGAAATATATTTAACATAAAGAAATATTTGTCGAATCCAAAGGAAAACGACCTATTTGTTCGGTCGAATAATGGTATTTATTTGTATGTAACGGCAAATTTTTGAGAAAAGTGTAATTGAATGCTTATATTTAACTATAACAATTAACCATTTTATTATTAAAATATCGACATGTTTTATACATTTTTTTTATACTAGTTTTCATCATTTTTATATTATGTATATGGAAAGAATCATCCCTCCGCTTTTCTGTTCATTTTTTCCATCATTTTTTTATGCATTTTTTTGGGAGGTATTTCCGCTATTTTGAATAAATCGCTTTGAAAAAATTCATGCAGCGAAATACCGCAACCTTGGCAATACTTCGTTATTGTATCAATCTTAGGATGCTTTGATCTTCCTTGAAGGATTTCTGAAATGGTGGATTGTCTCAGACCACCCAGTTTGCCGATTTCTGCTGGTGTTTTGCCCCGTTCTTCCGCAAGTTCTTTCATCCGTAAGGCCAGAGCTGTATGTATATCCAATGATGCCGATCCTCCTTCCTTCAATGAAATCTTTTTCTCCCCAACACTGTATTTTTATCCACTCTTTAGAATGACAGCTTTTTTGAAACTAATATAACTATACATATTTCAAAATCCACATTCCAGCGAAACGAATCAAAGAAAATATAAAGAAAAAGATAAATTTTGCACAAATCGGTGCTTTTTGACTAATGGACCAATTTTTTTAGGAATTATGGATAAATTGACTAATAACAAAACTTTGTTAAAATTTAAATGCCAATTAATATTGAATATTCAATAAATTTTTAAATATTCATTGTTGTGCGGGATATCGTAACTAATAAATGGTGGTGAAATGTTTGTTACTCGGAGATTGGATGAAACGGGAACGGGAAAAGCGCAATATCACACAGTTGGAAGTGGCGGAATCCGTTGGTGTTTCGCAAGCAAAAATTAGTTTCTGGGAAAATAATAAAACACTGCCTTCTGTTTACGATCTATATAAATTTTCTTGTCTGATCGGTTTAACTTCTTTGGGAGAGATCCCCTTCGACAAAATAGACTTTGATAAAGGTGAGAGAGTAATGGAAAGAATGAGTTTATATGAGTTGCCTGCAAATGATTCGATAAGAACTTTTGAAGGTAAAACATATGAACTTAAAGGCTTCGTGGGTATCGAAAAGGAAACGGGCGAAATTGAAAAAGTGACAGAGTTATATTATCGGGCAAGAACCGTTGTAAAAAACAATCATGTGATTGCAAAGCGCAAGAATGAAACAGATGAATTAAAAAAAGTGAAACCTAAAAAAATCAAAGTGAAAGCAAATGTATAAATAGATAAATATAAACTTAACCATTTGGGGCCGACAACACACTCAATAAGGACGGTTATTAAAAAAACAATTGAATAACGATGTGTCTGTTGCCTGGTAGTCGGGCAGACGGATATACATAAGTGAAGGTTCAACAAGTGACTCCTAAAACTTGTTCATGAAAAAGGCTACATGGATAGTTCTGTGTTATCTAAAAACACTGTGCATTGCAGCTATATGCTGCATAGAGTTTGTGAGTGAACGGCTATAAACTCACCGAATCCCCAAACTGTCCTTATTGAGTGTGTTGTGGGGGGCTCTTTTGCGGAATTTTTGAGAATCAGTTCAAGTGGAAATCAGGATGTGAACGATCGAATCGGCACCTTGGAGTAAAAGGGAGGGAAATGAATGGAGAGTTTAATCGCTACGGGACAAGCCTTTCTTGAATGGCTGCAAATGCCTGCCGTTATAGCGACTGCCATTGCATTTTGTATCGGCGGATATTATTTGATTTTCGGAGGGGAACAAGGCCGTCAAAAAGCCGTCAAATGGTTTATTGGCGGGGTGGTCGGTTTAATTGTTGTTTTAGGCGCATATTCTCTTGCGAATTCGATCAGTTCAAATATTAAATTTTAAGATTTCAGAGCTACTCTAAAAATCATTGGGAAGAGTAGCTTTTATTGTTTGCGGGATATCATCATCGATAAATATGTTTAAGCCATCTATGCATGCGGGATGGCTTAAATTTTTGGAAAGGAGATTACAGATGAAGGTAATTTTTTACAACGTTCCAAATTCAAAAATAAAGAATTTCGAACTCATGTCATTCGCTGAAGCGGTCAAATTGAGCCATAAAATTGAACACGAATGCCGCAAAGAAAAGGAGCAATTCACCAGCGAATTTCAAGTCTTGGGGGATAACAACAAAGTTTATTATAGAGGAACATTTGAATTTGGTTCTTATGAATTTCCGAATATATATCACAAAATCAAAAATATGGCCAACCGCATTAAGGTGGATAAACAATTTCAGGCCGATAAGCTGTATCTGTTAGATCAAATCGAGAAGTTGACACCGGAGAAATACAAAAAGGAAGAAAAGGTAGATAAATTCCTCGCCAAAGTGGATAAAAGTCAAATTTCAAAATTAAAAGGATGGCAGCGTAAAAGCGTTTATGCAATTGCCGTATTGGGTCTGACAGGATCTTTAGTGACAGGATTTACATACGTGGTTCAAAAAGACAACTATGAAAAAGCCCTCGCAGACAGCGGCGAAGAATTGAAACAATCGCAGGAATTAATAGCGATATATGAGAGTGCTTTAATGGGCGACAAAAACGAAATGTTTGCCAAACTTGAACAATTAGATAAGAAGAAGCTGACGGATAATCAAGTGCAAATTTTATTTCTTGAATATATAAACAATAACAAATTCCAAAAAGCGGTTGAGTTATTTGATGGAGATCATATTCAGGCTGAAACAATGATCATGAGTTCAACGCTTCCAAAGAAAACAAAAAGGGAAAAAATAGCGGCATTTAACGAAATTTATCCCACAAATGAGGCAAGATATGATTTGGCTTATTTGGACGGGGACTGGAAACTGATGCTGAACATCCAAAATGTAAGAATGAATGTGAAACGCTCCGAAATGAAAACTTATGCATTATTGAAACTTGGAAAAATAGATGAGGCGAAACTGGAATTAAACAATAACAATAGTGATGAATTATCTAAAAAGATTACGAAATATGAGGTTATCACTGCTGAAATTAAAACATTGGAAGAAAAATATAAAGTCATGGTGAATGAGCGGAAAATTAATGAAGCGAACCAACTGGCCAAACAAATTACAGATAAAAGAAAAGAATTGCAAAGTTTATAAAGAAAAGCAATGGAAGCCGGCGGGGCGCATTTTTGCGGCATAGATAATATTTAAACTGGAAAGGTCGGTTTCCACAAAAGCGGAATAGAAACGAAGGAAAATCATTAGGAAGGAGATCAAAGGTGCAAAATGCTTTATACCAAATTATCCAAAAAAATAAATCATTACTTGAGAGAGGCGGAAAAATAAGGGTTTTGTTAAACGATTGTTTCATCACCATTTTTAATGAAACGGATGAGGAAACTTCCGCCCAAAAAACAATCACCCTTGTGGACACATACGATTATAAAATCAATCGAAATCTTTCGGAAATTATTGAAATGTAAAAGATGAAACGCTGCAATCGAAGTTGATGCAAAATTGAACGGTAATAAAAGGCGGTGAGAAAATCACGTGAGTAATCAAGAAACCATTGATATTTTGGAAAAATTCGAGGATTTCCTTTCGATAGGAAATGTTTTTATGGATGGAATGCGTACGGTTGGTTGGGTGGTCATCAAAGGTTTATCCATCTTAGTGGACGGGATGGAAAATGTCATTGACACCATATTACTGACGAAGCAATTTTTCCAAAACCCGGAAGTGGTCTCGTTTATAGATTCCATCAGACCGTTGTTATGGGTTTTATTAGCCCTTAGTTTAATTATTACCGGGTATATGTTGATTTTCCAAAGAAAATTGGATGCTGAAACAATCGGGATCAATTTAATCGTATCCATTTCCGTTTTAGTATTGATGTTCAGCGGGATGGAAAGGGTGAATCAGTTTACGGATGAAGCGATCCGCGCCATCAATAACGGATCATTATACAGTGTTGATAATGGAACCATATCGGAAAACATCATTTCCAGGAATATAACAGACTTAGTGGAGTTTGATAAAAATAACTGGGAGAACCCGGAGAAAATCCAAAGCTTGCCATTGAGTATCGTACGCAATATTAAAATTACAGAAAAACTCAAACATGAAGAATTGAATCTCCAGCATCCCGAAGTCGCCCAGCATTATTTGACATGGAAAAACGGCTCTGTCGAATTGGCCGAACTTGAACAAGACGGGGAAAACGGATGGAATGAAGAATACTACTATAGATTCTCGGTTGATTGGCTGACCATCGTCATTACTCTTGGCGCATTGGGATTTACATTGTTCGCCATTGCTTATAAGCTGGCAAGGCTGTCATTTGAATTGGTGTTTAATCAGTTGCTCGCAACGATTATCGCCCCTGTTGATATCCATGACGGACAAAAAACAAAAAAGATTTTGCAAAATATATTGGGCATTTTTATCGTGGTCATCTTAATCTTCCTGTCGATGAAACTTTATATGATCGGGACTGTCTGGTTGGAAAATAATTTGGATGGATGGGCGTATTTAATCGCTTTAATCGGTTTCAGTGTGGCGGTGATCGACTGCCCGAATATAGTGGAAAGGCTGTTTGGCATCGATGCCGGCCTCAGAAATGGTTGGGGATTGGCGGTCGGAGCGTATGCTACCGAAAAATTCGGAAACGGATTGGCCAAAGCGATCAAAGGCAAATTATCAGCGGAGCATACTCTTGAAGATATAAACCAAGGCCAATCCAAAAATCAAAGAATTGAAACTGAACATGTAATCGGAAATCAATCGCCTTTAAGTAAATTGCAACCCAAATCCCCATTTGAAAGTAATGTTAATCAATCGCTGGCAGGGCATTTGGCGGGCTCCGGTATGAAAGCTGTCAGCCAAACAGGAACAGAAGCCCAAGATATCAACCTTGCAATCGGGAAAAACCGCCAAGGCCATCTAAATGCGGCAAGTTCTCCTTACAGCGAAGATTTATCAGTGAACAATAAAGGGCAACAAACTTCAACTCAAAATGTCCAAAATCATCAAACCAAAAAACATTCAATCGATTTCTCCAATGGATTCGCAGATGAAAATGAATCATTGGCATATGAAACGAATCGCCATTCCCAAGAAAACGGAAACGATCAACGAAAATATATTATTAAAAGTCAAAGTGCGGAAGAACGATTAAAACGAATCAAAAAACGTGAAAAAGTGAAGTCATAAACTGAAAGAAAGGTAGTGTTGCCATTTAAAATACTACTTTTCTTTTTTAACGGGGTGTGATTATGCGCATTTATCGGATTCCTAGGGAAATTTCCAGTGAATTGAAAATTACGAAATTCATTTATTTGTTCGATTTACTTTTTATTGTCGGATTAATTTTATTCAGAGCAATCACCATCGAATATGTACACAGTGATTTAAAAGTCTGGTACACGGTTTTCTTGGTGCTGTTTGGCATATTTATGATTATTCGACCGAAAAGCAATCCGAACAAACGGATGTTTCATGCGATATATTATGCAATTGTGCGAAAAAAAATACTTATTGTGCAATCGATCATTCTGAAAGTGAGTGACATGAATGGTATTTTTAGATGAAAAAAAGACGAAGCAGAAAAGTTCGCAAAACGGTTTTGCGATTCTTGATGAGAACAACGTCATTTCCGAAAAACAGGAGAAACAGAAAAAAACGGCCGTTAAATCTTCTTTCGCAGAAATCTGTCCAATTATTGATATCACCAACAATGATTTTTTCGAAATGAGGAGCGGCGAATATCTGGAAATTGTTCAAATTGAATCGAAGGACATTTACTCGCTTAATGAAACAGATTTGCAGAATGATATTAATACCTTGGCCATATTTTACGCCACCTATATTGACGATCTGAAAATCGTCCCGTTGGATGTGCCTTTGAGTTTGGAACGGCAAAAAGCCTATATTGCCCAACGAATGAGAAACAATAAAAATCCGGCCTACGAAACTTTTTTAAAAGCGAGAATGAAAGAATTGGAAAACCTTGAAAAATACCGTACGAACCGGGAGTACTTCTTATTTCTTTATTCTGACGATGAAAAGAAGTTATTGGAAAAGGTACAGCGGGTGAAAAGTTTGTTAAGCCGAAGCAATCCGGTGATTGGGATTCCTTTGGAGAAAAAGACCAATATTCTATTCCAATTGTTTAACCCTAACACAAAACCGTTGAACGAAAATGAATAAGGGGGCAGGAAGGGCATGGATCTGATTGAAAAATTGCAACGTATCATCCGAAAGAAATCCGACGAAGAAGTAAAAGTTGAAAAAGGCTACAACCCCAATCTGGTTGCGGCGATACAGCCACAAGGCGGGATTAAATTTGAACCGAATTATATACGTTTGGGAGACGGGTACATAACGTGTTTGCATGTCTATAAATATCAAAGCATCGTACAAGATTATTGGTTGGAACCCATTTTAAACATGCCCAATGTCATTGCCACAATTGATATTGCCAATGCCAATAAACATGAAGTGGTTGAAAAAATCAATCGTGCGATGGCCGAGCAGAACGCCCGTTTTTACAACGCCAAAGAAAATATTGAGCGCATTGATGCACGAAATCTGTATCAGGAATTGGATCAGCTTTACAATGACATAGCGCTCGGAGAAATTGTCAAATGTATTCATCTCCGTTTATACGTGAAAGGCAAAACTTTGGAAGAATTGGAGATTAATACACGCAGAGTAATGGAAGAATTGGAAGCGATGAATTTCCGTTCCGCTGTTTTTCTAAATGAACAGGAATGGGAATGGGAAAGTATGTTTACGAGCTATCATACACAATTGAAATATGTCAATAAACGAAAAGGAAAAGAAATTTCCGCTACCACATTGGCTGGAGGATATCCTTTCCACTACACCGCTTTGCACGATCCGAATGGCACTTATCTAGGCACAACCTATACTGGAGGAACCGTGCTGTTCGATCTTTTCCATAAAGACAAACAAAGGAAGCATAATAATGCTTTAATGGTCGGCGTGATGGGAAGTGGGAAGTCGACATTGTTGAAAAAAATGGTTCTTGAACAGGCGATACGCGGAAACAAAGTTCGCATCCTCGATATAACCGGTGAATTCAGCGAGTTGGTGGAAGCCCTTGGTGGAAAACAGATTGCATTGGACGGTTCGGAAGGGATCATTAACCCTCTGCATGTATATAAAACAGCGGTCAATGATGATGGCAGCACGAATGAAGAACTGTCTTTCATGCAGCATCTATCCAAGTTGAAAGTTTTTTATAATTATCTGAAGCCGACAGCGACCGACGATGAAAAGTCGATGTTTTCTTCTCTATTATTAAAGTTATATATTCGAAAGGGTTTGTGGTCGGAAAAGAAAGTATTGCCGATTACAACCTTCAAAGCACATGAATATCCAACTTTCAGCGAGTTCCTTCAGTTAATCCGGGATGAACTTTACGAGGACTTTCCAAACAGAATCATCAAACAAAATTTGTCGGAAAGCAATGTGGCCATATTAAGCAGTATCGAGTTGACGATAAAAAATCTGATTGAAATTTATAGTCAAATTTTCGATGGACATTCATCCATCCGGTCCTTTGATGATGAACTGATTGTGTCGTTTCCTTTGCGTTCATTGTTATCATTGCAAGGGGAGATTTTCCAGGCGCAATTGTTCAATATCATGAACACCCTATGGGATGGAATGATTGTCAACGGATCCAACCAATTCAGAAAGTTCAATCACGGGGAATTGACGGTGGAAGATGCTGTCAAATACCTCATTATTATGGACGAAGCGCATAACATCATCAACACAAGGGATATTTCAAAGCCGGCCGTCCAATATATTGAACGGTTTATGCGTGAAGCCAGAAAATACTTCGGAGGCATATTCTTTGTAAGCCATTCGATTAATGACTTCGTGCCGAACTATGATGGGAAAATTACCAATGACAACGCTGAAAATATTAAAAAATTGTTCCAACTCACCCAATACAAATTTATCGCGCAACAGGATGCCATTACTTTGCCGATCATCAAATCCATTTTTGAAGGTCAGATAACCGATTCTGAATTGCAGCTCATTCCTAGGTTCGAAACGGGCCACTTAATCCTTTCCATTTCCGGGGTTAAAAATATAACGTTTAAAGTCGAAATTCCGCCTAATGAATTAACTTTATTCGGTGGTGGCGCATAATGGTAAAAGTCATAAATGCCACTGCCGCTGTCGGAAAAAAATCTGTAAAAAACCGAATCAAAGAAAAATATAGAGTTCTTACGGTCAGAAAGAAAATCATCCTTTGGAGCATTGCGATCATTGCTTTGCTCTTTTTTATTATCATGATCGGCATCATCGGGGCCATACAAGGTGTTTTAAAGACAGGGGAAAATGTGGAAATGTCGGCTTTTGGTACGGCTCAAGTATCGCCGGAAGTTGAACGGTATCGGGAACAAATCGCTTCCGAATTATCCAAATTTGAGCTTGAACAATATACAGATTTATTGCTTGCTTTAATGATGCAGGAGAGTGGAGGAAGAGGCAATGATCCGATGCAGGCAAGTGAATCAAAATGCGGGCGAATCGGATGTATCAAGAACCCGGACGAAAGTATTGTGTATGGTGTAAAACACTTCGTCAATGTTTTGCAAAAGGCGAATTACGATGTAAAATTGACGCTTCAAAGCTATAACTTCGGAAGCGGATTTATTGACTATGTGATGGCCAATGGAGGAGCGTACACAAAGGAATTGGCGATTGAGTATTCGCAAAAAATGTATCAAAAGTTCAAAAACACCGGGTTGTATAAATGCCATAGACCTGCCGCCATTCAATATCAAGCTTGCTATGGGGACATTGAATATGTGGATGCCGTATTGAGATACTTGCCTTCTGCGATGATGGGCAATTCAGCCACACTTTCAAACGGTTTCTCCTCTCCATTGAAACGGTCGTTGGAAATCACTTCACCTTATGGATGGCGCACTTTGGACGGGGTAAGAGAGTTTCATTTGGGAGTGGATTTGAGTTGCAATGAATCGAATACAGTCCATGCCGTTCAGGATGGTGTAGTGGTTTATGCAGGCGTAAGGGGCACGTACGGAAACCTGGTTCAAATCCAGCATGGCAATTTCATCAGCGCTTACGCCCATTTAAGTAAAATCAATGTAAAAAACGGCCAAAGTGTTTCAAGCGGGCAATCAATCGGTGCTTGCGGAAAAACCGGACGTGCTACGGGTACTCACTTGCATTTTGAACTCAAGACGGAAATGTGGGGTGGCCAATTTGACCCAACACCATTTTTATTCAAATAAGGGGAGAATCGCGGTATGCAAGCCAAATATCTCAGCATAATGGTGACGCTTGGTATTGTCCTTGTCCTTTCTCTTTCGGGAAACATCTACTCTTTTAAGAAATTGGCAAACAACGAATCGGAAATACATGAAAGATACGCGAAATTGCTGGAAGAAAAAGAAAAGGAAATCTCGGATTTGCAGCAGGAAGTCCTTGCTTTGGAGAATCAACCGGATATACAAAATGGGGAAAATACAAAGAAAAGTGATAATGGGGGATATTCATCCGGTAACCAGTCGACTGAAAACTTAAAGAATACAGCGCGGAGATTTATAGAATACACCTATAACGTGAATTCGGAAAACTATGTGACCGCCAAACAAAACGCTTCACATTATATGACCGATGAACTGATCGAAACCCTTTTTCCCAGCGACGGCTTGGACGAATCCCAATTCAAATCCACCACGAAAGTGAGCAACATTCAGGTGTATTTAAACAGCGAAGATAATAAAAAAGTGATTGTCAGTTATGATTTGAAAATCGATTATAAGAATGGTTATGTGGAGAAAAGAAATGACTTTGTTTTACTTCACATGGTTGAAACTGGCGGAATTTATAAAGTGAAAGGGATAGAGCCCATCAATAATATAGGAGGTGTTTGACCGGAATGAAGAAGAAAAAGAGGAAAAATTTGACTACCCAATGGTCCAATTTATATATCGTCATCACCCTTTTCTTTATTGTAGGATTTGCATTTTTTTTAACAAGCAAAGTGTTCATTGCGGATGAATTGGACATTTTGAATACGGAAATCGGGAAAGAACATAATCTCAATTCGAACGGCAAATTCATCATCAAAGATTGGGTTTATGATGAAAAAAACCATAAAATGCAAGTCACTTTAATTACATCGAATATGAGAAGTTACTTATCCGAATTGAACTTCAGGGCTGTGGCGAGAGTAAACTTGGACAAGGAATTGCCGACGGAAGTGGTTTATTCCAGCAATGATATTTACATCATTGACATTCATGAAGTGCCAAAAAACTTCCAACAAGTAGCGTTGCGTCTGGTGAAAAAAGATATTTTATTGGGCGAAGAATTCGAACAGGAATCAACGGAAAATCATAATGAAGAAAAATTGATAACCAGCATTTATGCGGATGAAAGGGTGGTCAAAAGAGGTTCCATCACGGAAAGAAATGTTAAGGATTATGCCATCCAGGTAACGGATGAAATGATTGAAGAAAGTAAAAAAGAAATTGAAGAATTGAACAATAAAATCAAAAATGAGAAGAGTGTAATCAATCGCATCAATGAGGAAATTGCCACATTAAAAAATGAAATTATTTATCAGACATTGGAAGAGCAGGAGCAGACAAACAACAGCATTTATAATATGGAAAAGGAAATCCAAAAATCCAACAATACAATTGAAAATTTAGAGCTGGACATTAAATCGTTGGAAGCCAAAATAGAAAGGTTGGAACAACGGAAACGTGATTTGAAATATTTTAATTGATGCGGTTTTTCTTAAGCATCAGGAAAGACCTGTTTTATGGAAATGGAAGAATGAGCGGCCGGAAAGAAAAAGTCCGGCTGCGCTTTTTTTTTTTACAAACTTGGATAAGTAAAAGTCCGGCTTCATTATTGGCCTCAAGCAAGCATCCTCTTTTGCAACCCCTCTTACGTTCCATGCTTATTCCCCATAAGTCTTCTTAAATCTCTTCACGCATGCCAAGGGATCGTTTTTGCAATCAGCAGAGCGGACATGCAGGAAGATGGGCAAAGCCGCCGTCAGATCCCCCTTTTTTGATGTGTGATAAAGTTATCTTCATCGAACAAAAATGAAGAAGTGTTTAAACTTCTCCAACTTTTTTAATAGAGCTGCTATCAACCAAAATATACCAGTAAACTGCCTGTTTTCGTGTTAAAATTATATTTACATCTATACATAAAAATGAAGTGGGAATCTTAAGGATTTCTTAAGATTTTCCACCCCAATTTTGTAAGAAACATATTTTATGATTAAACTGTAAGAAAAAGAGATGAGGTGGTACGGATGGATTTGACTGTGCTTGTCACAGACGATGATCAGGACATTCGTGACGGCATCGAAATTTATTTAAAAAACGAAGGCTATAACGTGTTGAAGGCAAAAGACGGAAAAGAGGCGCTCGAGATTCTTTCCAAAAATGAAGTGCATCTGATTATTTTGGATATCATGATGCCGAATTTGGATGGCATACAAGCAACGTTTAAAATCCGGGAAGAGCGCAACATTCCGATTATTATGCTAAGTGCAAAAGCCGAGGAAACGGACAAAATTCACGGACTCTCGATTGGTGCGGATGACTACATTACAAAGCCGTTTCATCCACTGGAGCTGATTGCCCGTGTGAAATCCCAGCTTAGACGATACACCCAGCTTGGTACATACAACGGTGCGTCCCATTCGAAAATCGAAGTCAACGGTCTGTCCATCGATCGGGAAGCGAAAGAAGTGCGGCTCAACGGGGAGATTGTGAAGCTCACCCCAATCGAATACAAAATCACCGAGCTGCTCCTTGCAAATGCGGGCCGCGTCTTTTCAATACAGGAAATCTATGAACGGGTATGGAATGAAGAGGCGTACAATGCGGAAAATATCGTTCCGGTGCACATTCGGAAAATCCGTGAAAAAATCGAAGCAGATCCGAAAAATCCAAGATATTTAAAGGTTGTGTGGGGAATTGGATACAAAATTGAGAAATAAGTTGGAAAACGGTTTGATGGGTATCAGCTTTATCGCTTCAATAATAGGAATCATCTTAATCATTCGTTTTACAATTCTCTTTTTGGCAAGAGAATGGGCTACCATTATCACCTTTATGGCAAAGGTGTTTTGAGAAGGAGAGAACCGCATGAAAAATAAATGGAAAACCCTCCTCTCTCTTTTTCTTATGACATGGGTTATATTTTCATTTTTTTTGCTTATTAATTTTGGTACGCAATATATCGGGAAATCTTATTTCGATTCAGGCAATTTTAATGCGAATCTGGGACGATTTAAAGATGGAATAGGCCGCTACGTCTTGGAACCTTTTGATTTGGAAGAGGCAAAAAAGCAGATAACGGTGACACAAGAAGAAATTGAATATCACCGGAATTATTATGGGTCATTGACCGATCAAGTGGCAAACATCAAAGCGCAGTACCAGGAACGAATTGAACAGGCTGCCGATGACCCGGAATTGCAAAAGATGCTGACGGAAGAGCGGGATCGGAAAATCGAGGATATTAAGAAAAACTTTAGCGATGATGAATATGTAGAGGAAAAAGTCCGCAAGCAAAAAGAAGAGATTATCGATAAGTATGCCGCATCGCAAAAAGAAGAAGAAAAAGTCTTTTTGGATGAATTTAACTATTTTGCATATGAGTTGCGGAATGTGGAGACGGGAGAAACCTTCCAGTCTGGAGATGTGAATGCGGATGCCGTTTTTACAGAAAGTTTTGGAAGAAAAAATGGCTATTTAGTCGTAAACAGTTCCAGAACCATTCAACCGGATTATTATGATGACACATTAATGAATCATGAAATTCCGGTGACTGGAAAAGTGTTCCGTTTTGAAGGGAAAATCACCATTCCGAAATCGATGATGAACAACGCCTACTTTAAAGAGGATTATCAAGCATTCATGCTGTCCAAAATGAGCCTTTACGGCATTTGGGCTACCGCCTTGTTAGCGATCGCAGCGCTGTTGACTTTCGCAAAACCTTCATTGGACAATTTATTAAGTCATAAGCGGGGAAAAGGATTATTTTTACAATTGCCGGTGGATGTCAGAATCGCAGTAGTCCTCATTTCCGCAAGTTTGGCTTATAAATTCATTTTGGATATGGGGAATTTGATTGTATATAACACCTATTATTTCCAAAACGAGTATTGGATACGATATATCTTTGATTTGGCTTATCATTTTGCATTCCTTTTCATTTTTGCGGCAGTGAGCATTTTGGGGGCTGTATGGATTTGGGAATCGTTGGACAATGAAGAAAAGGTAATAAGTGAATGGAAAAACGCCTTTCTGTACCGTTTGTCTGACGGTATCCAAGATTTATTTTTATCCCGTTCCATCGGGGTACAGGCGTTATTCATCTTATGCGTCGCTTTTTTTGCAGGGTTCGGCTTTGCGGTGGTGTTCATGGATCTCCAAGCAATCGTTGTTTATGTTCCATTGTTTCTTTTTATCGCACTGCCGGCCGTCATCGTTTTTTTAAGAAATGCAGGGTATTTAAACCGCATCATGAAGCAAACGGAAGAGATGGCGGAAGGGCGTTTGACGGCGGAGGTAGAGGTGAAAGGGAAGTCGCCGCTTGCCAAACACGCGCAAAATTTGAACGAATTGCAGGAAGGGGTTCGCAAATCTTTGACGGAGCAGGCGAAAAGCGAGCGTTTGAAAACGGAATTGATTACGAATGTCAGCCACGATTTGCGGACGCCTTTGACTTCCATTATTACGTATACGGATTTATTGAAAAATCCGGAGATAACGGAAGAAGAAAGGAACAGATATATCGAAATATTGGATAATAAATCCCAACGATTGAAAACGCTGATTGAGGATCTCTTTGAAGTATCGAAAATGTCCAGCGGGAATGTGGAGCTGAAGAAGGAACGAATCAATCTGACGCAACTGTTGCAACAGGCGGTTGGCGAACATAAAGAAGATTTTGAAAAAGCGAACTTGGAATTGCGTGTCGTGTTGCCGGATGAACCGATTTACGCCGATGTGGACGGTCAAAAATGGTGGCGGGTGATTGATAATTTGATTGTCAATGCATTGAAATATTCACTGAGCGGCACGAGAGTTTATGTGACGTTGAAAAAGGTTGGCTCCATGGCTGAATTTTCGGTGAAAAATATAGCCAATTATGAATTGGGAGATAATGTGGAGGAATTGAAGGAACGGTTCAAGCGGGCGGATGAGTCGAGACATACGGAAGGCTCCGGTCTTGGACTTGCCATCGCCCAATCGATTGTGGAGTTGCATCACGGGAAATTGGAGATTGGCGTGGATGGAGATTTATTTAAAGTCGTTGTGACAGTGAGCGCAGTGTGAGTTTAAGAGTTTGATGATGAAAGGGAGCAAATGGGGAAATTCTCCGTTTGCTCTTTCTTTTAATTTGTGTGGATATTTGTATTAATTGGTGCGGAAAGTACGTGATTTGGTGCGGATACAGCATTAATTGGTGTGGATAACACCTTATTTGGTGCGGATACAGCATTAATTGGTGTGGATAACACCTTATTTGGTGCGGATGCAGCATTAATTGGTGTGGATAACGCCCGATTTGGTGCGGATGCAGCATTAATTGGTGTGGATAACGCCCGATTTGGTGCGGATGCAGCATTAATTGGTGTGGATAACACCCGATTTGGTGCGGATACAGCATTAATTGGTGTGGATAACACCTTATTTGGTGCGGATACAGCATTAATTGGTGTGGATAACACCCGATTTGGTGCGGATGCAGCCTCTATTGGTGTGGATAACGCCCGATTTGGTGCGGATGCAGCATTAATTGGTGTGGATAACGCCCGATTTGGTGCGGATGCAGCATTAATTGGTGTGGATAACGCCCGATTTGGTGCGGATACAGCATTAATTGGTGTGGATAACACCCGATTTGGTGCGGATGCAGCCTCAATCAGTTCAGTCAACTTCCTTCCATTTTGAACGGTCATTCTCATTTAGTGGAACTTCGCTTATTCAATTTTCGAACGGAAATTTCAGGAAAATCCTATTCTTTTTTGATGGCATATTTTACTTTAACCGAAAATAGTGTATAAAGAGTGATAGATATGTTGCAACCAAATGAATAATAGAACGTTTTTATGGTGATAGACATTTTGGGAAGTATCGTGTATTGTAGATTGAGTGATAAAGAGTGTAAGGGGAATAATGGTTTATGGAATTCATTGAATTGTTGAAAGCGATCATCCTCGGTTTTGTGGAAGGGATGACGGAATTCGCTCCGGTTTCGTCCACCGGCCATATGATCATCGTGGATGACTTGTGGTTAAAGACAACGGAATTTTTGGGGCAGGGTTCTGCCAATACGTTTAAAATAGTCATCCAGCTGGGCTCCATTTTGGCGGTTGTGGTCGTTATGTGGAAACGCATGTTGAGCCTTGTCGGGTTATACAAAATTGATGGACAAGAATATTCAAAACGCTTTAATTTATTGCACGTCATTGTCGGAATTATTCCAGCCGGCGTTTTCGGCGTATTGTTCGAAGATTTCATCGATGAACATTTATTCACAACAGAAACGGTTGTGGTCGGGTTGGTTATCGGCGCCCTTTGGATGATGATGGCCGATAAAATGGGTCCAAAACGCCCAACAGTCACTTCATTAGACAAGCTGTCTTACAGCAAAGCTTTTAAAATCGGCCTGGTACAATGCCTTTCTTTATGGCCGGGATTTTCCCGTTCCGGTGCGACGATTGCCGGGGGGGTAATCATGGGACTTGACCATAAAACCGCTTCCGATTTTACCTTTATTATGGCCGTTCCGATCATGGCAGGAGCAAGCGGATTGTCTTTAGTGAAAAACTGGGATCAAATCAACCCGGACCATTTTTGGTTTTATGTTGTCGGCTTTATAAGCGCCTTCATTTTTGCATTAATTGCGATTAAATTCTTCTTAAAATTGATTTCACGCATCAAATTGGTGCCGTTTGCCATATACCGTCTAGTGCTGGCGGCGGTATTGATTGCAATCTTGTTCATATAATAAAAAAATCCTTTCTCGAAACGGGAAAGGATTTTTTTATGGCCACCTTAATCGTTGAATAGATTAAACAACCCGGCGATGCCACGTTCACCGACATCTTTTCCTCCTCCGCCTTGGGACACAGGAGCAGCTGCGAATACGCGGCTTGCAAGTCTGGAGAATGGCAATGATTGAATCCATACAGTTCCGGGACCTCTCAATGTTGCGAAGAAGATACCTTCTCCACCAAACAGAGCGGTTTTAATTCCGCCAACCGCTTCAATGCTGTAATCCACTTCCGAAGTCATTGCGACAAAGCATCCAGTATCCACTCGGAGCACTTCACCCGGTTGAAGTTCCAATTGATGAATCGCACCGCCTGCATGAATGAATGCCATACCGTCGCCTTCAAGTTTTTGCATAATGAAACCTTCTCCACCGAAGAAGCCGGCGGAAATTTTCCGTTGAAATTCAACGCCAATGGAAACGCCTTTTGCAGCGGCTAAGAAGGCATCCTTTTGGCAAATCACTTTCCCGTTTAATTGGCTTAAATCCATCGGAATAATTTTTCCAGGGTAAGGAGCGGCAAAGTAAACGCGTTTTTTGCCCATGCCCACATTCGTGAATGTCGTCATGAATAAACTTTCACCAGTAATCAGCCGTTTTCCGGCACCCTTTAATTTTCCCAAAAGTCCTCCACCACTGCTTTGGGAAGAGCCATCGCCAAAAATCGTTTCCATTTTGATGCCATCATCCATCATCATTAAGTTGCCCGCTTCCGCAATCACCGTTTCATTTGGATCCAACTCGACCTCTACGTACTGCATATCATCGCCAAATACTTTGTAATCAATTTCATGATTATTCATGCCGTTTCCTCCTTTTGCATTTACTTAATATATACATTACTTGCATACGTATTCCCTTTGGAAAAAGTTTCAATTACATTTAGTCTTATATGAATTGGTGAGAAAAAAAGGGATTTAGCGAGAAAATGTTGAATTAATATTGCAATAATAAAAAATAAGGAGGGTGTTATGAATTTAAAAAACTATATCAATGGTCGGTGGGTGGAAAGGAATTTAGAAGCGGCTGCAGTGATTAATCCGGCAACGGGGGAGGAATTGGCAAAAGTCCCTCTTTCAACGGGAAATGAAGTGGATGAAGCGGTCCGCTCAGCCAAACAGGCGCAAAAGAAGTGGGCTCTCGTCCCGGCTCCGAAGCGTGCGGAATATTTATATGAAATTGGTTATAAATTGAAAGAAAAGAAAGAAATGCTGGCTGAGATTCTTACAAAGGAAATGGGCAAAGTGATTGAGGAAGCCCGCGGAGAAGTGCAAGAGGGCATTGATATGGCCTTTTATATGGCAGGGGAAGGCAGACGGTTATTTGGCGAGACGACTCCCTCCGAATTGCCGAATAAGTTTGCCATGAGTGTAAGAAGCCCCGTAGGCGTAGTCGGTCTTATCACGCCATGGAATTTCCCCATTGCAATCGCCACTTGGAAAGCCTTCCCGGCGATTGTTGCCGGTAATGCAGTGGTTTGGAAACCATCCGTTGAAACCCCTCTGATGGCATATGAATTAGGAAAAATAATGGAAGAAGTCGGGTTGCCGGACGGTGTGTTTAATATCGTGTTTGGCTCAGGATCTACGGTTGGTACGGCGCTCATTGAACATCCGGATGTAAAAGTGATTTCTTTCACAGGTTCAAATGAAACGGGACGCAAAGTGGCCGAGTTGGGCGGCCGGCATTTGAAAAAGGTCTCGCTTGAGATGGGCGGCAAGAACGCCGTCATTGTCATGGATGATGCGGATTTAAATTTGGCGGTGGAAGGGATTCTTTGGAGCGCCTTTGGGACGACGGGGCAAAGATGCACCGCCTGCAGCCGGGTCATTGTTCATAAAGATGTGAAAAAGGAATTGGAAGAGAAGCTCGTTGCTGCAGCCCGTCAATTAACGATTGGCAACGGTCTGGATCCAAAGGTGAAAGTGGGGCCTGTAATTAACAAAGCCGCATTGGAGAAAATCGAGTATTACGTGCAGGTTGGAAAAAAGGAAGGGGCAAAACTGCTGACGGGCGGAGAAATCTTGACAAAGCCTCCTTTCGATAAAGGTTATTATTTTGAACCGACCATTTTCACCGATGTAAAGCCGGACATGACCATTGCCCAAGAGGAGATCTTTGGACCGGTGCTCAGCATCATTGAAGTGAGCAGCTTGGAAGAAGCGATTGAAGTGAATAATAGTGTGAAGTTTGGTTTATCCAGCTCCATTTACTCACAAGATGTAAATAAGATATTCCAAGCCCAACGAGATTTGGATACAGGGATTGTATACATTAATGCGGGAACAATCGGTGCTGAAATCCACCTGCCATTTGGAGGCACAAAAGGAACGGGGAATGGTCACCGTGATTCCGGTCAAGCGGCTTTGGATGTCTTTACAGAATGGAAAAGTATTTATGTGGATTACAGCGGTAAGCTTCAACGGGCACAAATTGATACAGATTGAATGAAAAGAAAGGGGATGCGAGGAATGAAGGTAGTAGTGTTAGGTGCAGGACTGATGGGGAAAGAAGTGGCGAGGGATTTAAATACAAGCGATCGAGTGGAAAAAGTATTTTTGGCAGATTTAGATATAGCGGCAGTGGAAGAATTCATTAAAGAAGCGGATTTGCAAAAAACGGAAGCAGTGCAATTGAATGCGGAAAATGAGGAACAATTGCGCGAGGTCATTGCCAAAGGAGACGTGTGTGTGAATGCGCTCTTCTATGCATTCAATGAGCGGGTGGCAAAAGCGGCCATTGATGTAGGCGTTCATGCGGTGGATTTAGGCGGACACATCGGTGATATTACGGAAAATGTGCTGAAGTTGGATGAACAGGCAAGAGAAAAAAATGTAACGATCATTCCGGATCTGGGGTTAGCACCAGGAATGATCAATATTTTGGTTGGCTATGGCGCTTCGAAATTGGATAAGGTGGAGTCCATCCGGCTTTATGTTGGCGGAATTCCGGTAAAACCGGAACCTCCTTTGAATTATACACGCGTGTTTTCTCTTGAAGGGGTGATCGATCATTATACGCAGCCGGCCAAAATCATCCAAGATGGCCAACTGGTGGAAGTGGAGTCGCTTACAGGGTTGGAACCGATTTATTTTGACCAATTCGGCACTTTAGAAGCGTTTTATACATCCGGGGGAACATCCACTTTGTATAAAACATTCCCGAATGTAAAAACCCTTGAATATAAAACGGTCCGCTACAAAGGGCACGCTGAAAAGTTCCAACTGATGAGGGAACTGGGATTTTTCGACAGAGATAATGTTGTCGAAGTGGATGGCGTTCAGGTGAAAGTCCGGGATGTCGTTCGGGAAGCGTTAAAGAAAAAATTATATTTAGGGAAGAAACAGGATGCGGTTGTACTTCGGGCAATCATCGTCGGTGAAAAATCCGGGGAACAAGTCACTTATGAATATGAAACAATTTTAAAACGGGATGAAGATTCCGATGTAACGGCGATGGCCAAAGCGACTGCCGGAACGATCGCGTCAGCGGCGATCATGATCGCAGATGGCACGATTTCAAAACGGGGCGTGTTCCCGCCGGAAACGATTGTTCCAGGAAAAGAATATATCGAAAAAATGAATAAGCGCGGTGTTGTCATCAAAGAAACATCCCATCGTTCTTCCATTGTGAAATGGTAAATGAAATAATGTTGGGTCAACGAAAACGTGAAGCGATGCGGCTTCACGTTTTTTTTATTGCAGAAACAAAATTTACAAAGAATGTAACAAAAAAGAAGTTCAGTAGTCTAATCAAGTAAAGGGAGAAAGGAGTGAAAACGTATGAAGAAGAGAATTTGGATATCAGCAGGCGTATTGATTCTGCTCATTATCGCTGTAACAGTGGGATTCTTGCTGCGAGAGAGAAAAGTGGAAGTGACCGCAGCCTCCGTCATTTTTTCCGGTCATCCTTATCATGTGTATCTCACCCAAAGTGTGGATCAGCAGGCGATTCGGGAAGGTAAAGTGTATGTGACCGACGAAAAGGGAAACAAGTTGGATGCAGCCATTTCATTGAATGACAATCAACGGACAATCACCATAGAAGATTTGAGCATGGGAAAATATATTCTTCATATTGATAAAAAGGCCTTTAAAAGAGCCGCTTCAAAAACGACGGTCGAATTTCAGGTGATTGAAAAATTGGAATCGGTGCAATCCGTTGAAGAATTAGAAAAGTATTTCGAAGCGGCACTCGCCATTCGTAAACAAAACGACCAGAAATTCGAAATGGAAGATGGTGTTGTGGAAGAATCCGCCGCCGATACATCCGGTTCAGACCATTCAACGACGAATAATCAAGTGGAAGGAATTGATGAAGGGGATATTGTCATCACAGACGGCAAATATATTTACACAGCCGTCAATCAGAAAATTAACATTGTGGATGCGCAAGACCCGAAAAATTTGCGGCATGTGGCGACAATTCAATTAAAAAACAGTTACCCCCAATTATTGTTAAAGGAAGGAAATTATTTAATCGCCTTGCTTGATGAGATGGTGCTTAATTCAAAGGACAATAAGGAAAATTACATCTGGCAATCTTTCACCAAAGCGGCGATTTATGATGTGAGTGATGCTTCTAATCCGAAATTGGCAAAGGAATTTGGCCAGGAAGGATATATGAATGGCGTACGAAAATATAACGGGGTGCTTTACATGGTATCCGGCTATTCGCCAAATTATTGGTTTATGGAAGAGAGGGAAGTCGAGCTGAGGCCCTATATTTCTGACGGAGGCGAAACAACTCCGCTGGAAATAGAAAACATTTCGATTATTCCGGGATCATTGGAGCCATCCTATACCATTATTTCCGCGATTGACTTGAACAATCTGACATCCAAAGAAGTCATCACAAAGGGATATTTGGGCAGCAGTTCTGCATTATATATGTCCCCCAATGCCCTTTATTTGACGGCTTTTGATTATGGGGAGGGGGCCCCTATGCCAATCGATCTCAATATAACCGTTTCAGATGGAGATACCCCGGTCAGTTCAGGACAAACTGCAGATCAAAAAACAAATATTTATAAATTTATCATCAGCGGAACAAATATTGAGTTTGCAGCGTCTGAATCGGTGAAAGGGCATGTACTTAATCAATTCTCCATGGATGAACATAATGGATATTTCCGTATTGCGACAACGGAAGGAGTTGCCTGGGGTTCGCAACCAACTTCAAAAAATCATTTGTTTATTTTGAACGGGAACTTGGAGAAAGTGGGGGAAGTCACGGATTTGGCAAAAGGTGAACGCATTTATTCCGTCCGGTTTATGGGGGATAAGGCGTATATCGTGACTTTCAAAGAGACAGACCCTCTTTTTGTCATAGATACTTCTGACCCGGGAAATCCGACCGTTTTGGGCGAATTAAAAATTCCGGGCTTCAGCAATTATCTGCATCCTCTTGGAGACCATCA
>JGI25330J36431_1000044_pt1 | contig 53386 bp, 12 predicted proteins | sample HigsolmetaAR205D_FD_36431 | JGI IMG/M metagenome (IMG submission 36431) | reverse complement strand
CAAGCTTTGGAAATTAGGCAAGCTAGAATCGAAGCTGCAGCAGCAGAGAAAGAGCAACCAAAAAGCTTTTTTGCACGACTTTTTTCGAAAAAAGGGCAAAAAAAATAAATGGTCGCCACTCAAAACAAGTGACGACCTAAAAATCTATGCAATATGAAGCATTCTGGCGCATTTATCTTTGAATTTATGTATAACTGCCCATCTAAATGCAAAATTCAAGCCCATTTTTTAACGATTTTAGCGTGTTTCTAGTCGTTTACCAATGATTTTTCCAGTATTTTCCATATAATTTCACACAAAAATCGAGTTTTGGGATGGTTGGTGTAAGCGAGGGGCCGCGCCGTATCGTTGGCAAGAAATGGAATTTTTCTTGGGAGCATGGGGGATCAATTTCATCACGAAACAGCTTTCACGATGATCGTATCGAACTGCTTATCTTGCAAATCTGGATTGATTTGAATAATTTGATAAGTTTTTCCTTTAAAAGTGATCGTCATATCATTAGTAATTTGATATTTTTGTTGATGTCTTATGATAAAAGTAATAGTATCCTGAAGCGCTGTACCAATGGTAGTCATAGATTCTTTTAAATATTGAATTCTAACACTAGCCCAACATGAAAAGATTGGCTGGTTTACCTTTATGGGTGTTCCATAATCATCTTTTGTGTTGACTACCTTGTTGAACGTGATCCTTTCTCTCATGTCGCCAATTTCAATAAACTTCCCCATTCATTCACTTACTCCTATTCGTTGATAGATTCATTATTCCAATTGCGGTAGAGATCTAACAAATCACTGAAAATGTAAGGCAGTTCGTTCTGTGTGCTATCGGCGCTTTGAATTTGCCGGTTTTCGTACCAGTGTGCCACGATAGCAAGCAAAGCAATTGTGAACTCTTCTGGGATTTCCTCGAATTCATCAAACTTTCTATTCAAGTAAAACTGAATGAAATTCTTTGCTGCGACAATCATTGTATTGATCAAGTCATCATCTACATTGTGATCAACGCGAAGATAACCTTTCACAAAATCCAAATCTACTTCATTGATCTTCATAGGATCTCACCTGCTATCGGCGTTCTATTACTCTTGAATTTTTCACACAATTGACTAAAATAAAAAATATCTCCGGCATCTTTTTTTATGAGGATTTTCGATAGTAAGGATTATATTTCTGAATTCATCCACTGTTGGACAAAGCGTGTGCAGGACACCTTTGTCCAAACCTCTTTTTACTTCAATTTGTAAAAAGGATTGATCGTGTAATACACGAAACTGTAAGACACTTTGCCTAATCCACGTTGTTGAAGCTCTTTATTAACCTTATTCCAGATCTTCTTTTTGGAGGTTGTTTTCAACGAAAACAATAAGACAAATGCTTCAGCTAGTTTGAACTTAAAACGCTTAGGATGGAACAAATCTTTGATAGATTCCAAAGCGCTGATATACTTCAGTATATTTTCTTCGGTTGTCACATGACATCACTCCTTTAACTTTGATGGAAAAAGAGAGCCACCAAAAATGATGACTCCCTATCCAAACATGTGAAACATTTCACAAGATTATCCAGCATTAACAGTTAATTTAACAACTGCTTGAGGATTGACAACTGCGCCATCCATGTAAGCGTCAAGCAAGAACATTTTAGATCCTTTAAGAGCAAGACCGGAATCTTGAATTTCTTGGAGACCCATATCTTGTTTAACAAGCACCGTATAAGCTTCAGTGATGTTACCAAATACTACTGGAGTTTCATTTGGAAGCGCATCAGTTGTATAAACAGGTAAGCCAAAGAGCGTATGCGTTACGACTCCATTTACAACTCCGTTTTGTAAATAATAATGACCATTATTGTCTTTCATTTTCGCGATTTGATTGAAGAAATCCCGTTCCACAATAAATGATGCCTGATCCAGAAAATCTGGATGGATACCAAGATACAAAGATTGCAGATCATCCAAAGTCACTGCACCAGAAACATTGACATTGGCAACCTCAGCATCATTAATGATCCCCTTGAATTCTTCTTTTCCATTTCCTACTAAAATAGCTTTCTCAACTGCTTTAGCAACACGACGAGCAAGCAGATTTTGAACGTAATCCGTAATGCTAACAGCACTATCATTAATCAATTGATTTGTAATTGTGATAGCTGCACCAACACGTTTTTGTTGTAATTCCACAAACTCTAAACCTAGTTGTCCTTCAATGACATCTTGTCCTTCACCAACAAAACCAGCAACAATTTGGTCATTTTCTCGTGCAACTTTCAAGTTTCCAGTAATGGAAGTGAATTTGCGAGCTTGTCCAAACACTGGGGAAATTTGTTCCATTTTCAGTACAATTTCATTAGCAACATTTTCTGGAATCAAAGCGCCACCGTCTACAGTTGTATTCAAGGAGCGAGATTCACCACGAAGGATTTTTTCAAATTCTTTAGCGTCAGCATTTTCAGTGATTTTTATCATTTTTTCAACACCTCTTGTTTCTTTTTCAGTTTTTTGTCTGTTTTCTAAAACTTCAGAAGGGATTTTGACATCCTCAACCACGTCAATTCCCCTTGCTGCGATAGTTGATTGCGAATAAGCAGGATTCTTCACTACACTCACTTCAACCAATTCAAGATCTTCAATGGTTCTTTCATACACGCCATCTTCGCGAACATCCCAAGAATCCTTGAGAGCCACAAATCCAAAAGACATATTCCGCAAAATTCCATCTTGAATTAATTGATAGTAATCCTTTCCCCAACTTGTCGGGGCAATCGTGGCTTCCATATACAAGCCATTGTTATCTTCAGTCAGCTTTAAAGAACCATTTCTAGTTGAAGCCAAGATTAATTTGTCGTTGTGTTCGGCCAAAAAATCAATGTCGTTAGTTGCATTCTGAAGCGCTTTAGCAAAAGCACCTGGCGCGATTCTTTCAACAAATTTGGTTGTATTGCCAAGCACTTCTGACCATTCGCCAGTTTTATTGACATAGCCAGACACGCTCATTGTTTGTCCATCTTGGTTATCAACTCGGAATTCAATCTTGCTGTTTCTTAGTTCCATCTTCATTTGATTGTTCAACTCCTTTTTTCAACTCTTGGCCAAGATTGACTATTGTTAATGATCCTGTTTTGGGATCTCGTAGAACACTTCCAAGATTCAACTTGAAATAGTCATTTTCAACTTTTGGCATGTCCAATTTGGCGCGTGCTTCGTTAAAGGAGATGAGACCTTTATCAACCAATGTGGTTACAACATCAACTTTTTCTTTTTCTGTGGTTCGGAGAATTTCGGAAGTATCGAATCTGAAATAAAAGCCGGAGCGTTTTTCAAGATCGCTTAATAGTTCATCATTTAGCGAGGACTCAATCACGTTAATTAGAGGAGCAATGGTGTATTGGAGAAATTGAATATTTTGCATCTCCAAAGACGAATATTTGTTCGCATTAGAATTGATCATTGCTTCAGGAAGGTTAAACAAACGACAAATCGAGGAAAGTGTGGTTTTAGAAGTTTCATTGAGTTGGAGATCATTTGGATTTAATGAAATTGGCTCATACTCAAGGCCTTCTTCCAGGATCACAGTCTTTCCGGCCTTGCTTGCACTTGAGTAAATGTTTTCCCATGACGTTCTCAATCTGTCAATGGCTGATTGTGTTAATCTTGAACTAGCCTTCAAGATTCCAACAGGTAAGGCACCATTTTTAAGAATGTTCTTTGAGTATTCCAACTCGTTCAAAGCTTGTTCGAGAACGTCGGAGCCATCGACTAAAATTCCATCATTGCCAGCGTCAAAAATAATCAATTGATCAGATGATAGGGTTACAGTTTTCACCGGAGAAGAATAAACAAAATCAATTTTTCCAATGGTTATCCCGTCACTAGTGAATTTTTCTTCTCGAATTTTGTTTGCAGGTAAATAGTGGAGTTCATTTTGATTTGCCTTATATAAATAGGATTTGCCATACAGGAGAAGGTCTTTAACGATTAATTTTTTGATCTTATATCCAGTATCAAACTGATTAGATTTATCGTTTAACAATGTAATTCTTTGATCATTGATTTTGCTTACTTCGCCATTTGAATTTTCTTGATATAGATAGATCGGCAGTTGAGCAATGGAAGAAGTAATCAATTCAACGCAACTTTTCACAGCAGGAATTTGCATTGCTTGTTCTTCAGTTACTGAATAAGATCGACTTGGACTGATCAAAACGGATGAAAAATAGTCTTTTCCGTCGTTTTTGCTACTGAATCTTGAACCAAAACTAAATAAACCCATGAGATCACTCCTATTTGTTGCGGAGTCTTTAAATTTAGCGAAAAAAGTTTAAAAAAAGAAAGAGAGCCAAGAAGGCTCTTCAAAAGAAAGGATAATGAACATATGACATTGTGGAGGTAGAGGTGAACAAAATTTGAAATTTGAACTCCGAAAATTAACAATGAGGTGACTAATTTTGAAAGGATGATTTAATGGAAGAAAACAAAAGAGATAAGGAGGTTTTTTTGGAGATCGAACAACACGGCGCAAGCTCCAGAAGATGATGAAGCAGAAGAAAGAATATAAAAACCGTCAAAAAGACGGTATAGCAAAAACTGAAACGTTGGAGGAGTTTAAAATTTTGCGATTATCAGTTAAAAAAATAAAAGCAACCTTTTAAAAGATTCCCTCACTATTATTGTAGACAACTCGCGATTTTCAAACAGTTTTTCAAAGATTTTTTTTTAAAAATTGATCCCTCACTACATACAGTACACAACTCGCAATTTTTATGCACTTTTGGAGGAATTTTTTCTAAAAATGAAAGACAGCTTTCTTCGCTGCCTTACATCAAATTTCAAAATTGATCCAAGCTTTCAATAGATTCCGCATTCTTCTTGAAGGAATATAACAAGCCATAGGCTCATTATTTCTTATGCAACCCCTGAACAAGAACTGAATTAAATCAGAAACAGCAAGAAGATCCTCATCAACTTCAATTTCCCGATAGCCAAAAAATTGTTTTTCGTTTGGATCCATGAATCTATTAAGAACAAAAGCTATTGCTGTTCTATTTCCATAATCATTGATTGCTCTTGCATTAAAAGGGAGAAAGTTATCTTTTGCCCTATCATCTTTTTTATTTAACTTACATTTGGCATTTTTTAATTGTGGAGCATGATTTTTAAAGGTTGTCCAAATAAGTTGATCATTGGGAACTGGGTTTTGACTTCTGAAAAACGTATTCAAATTTTTTCGAAGCTGATCAATCTGTTCTTTTGTAGCATGTTCAAACCAATTTTTTGATAAAGCTTTGTCTGGATTATCTTTTTTATCAAGGTAATTAGTATTTAATCTGCTGACAGATTTCCCTTTTTTGTAATCCTCATAGACTTTGAGCAATTCCCCGATTTGCTTTCTTGGTTCTAGTTTCTTATTGTATGAGATCAACTCATAGCGACCTTTTGAATTTTTTTGAATCGAATATTTCTCATAGTCTAAATTGTGAAGATCATAGTAATATCTTTGGATTTGACCATCAAACAAGTAAGTCAGAATAAAAACATCTTTAAATGAACTGAAATTAGAAACAGGCATTGTCCAAAATAAGATGCAATCATTGTGCAAGTATAGATTTTTTCTTTCACTTAACACCTTCAAATCATTGAATTGGCCATCATAAAGCTTATCTTTCCAAATGATTCGACCTTCATCATCAATAGTAATGACATTGTTATTTATAAGTAGTCGAATATCATCTTTGGAAATTTTTTCTTTATTTAAGACATTAGCAACCTCATCCATAATTAGTGTGTAATTGGAGCATTTAATCATTGAAAGAATATTATCGTCTAATCGTGCAAATAATTCATGAGTCATGACAATATTGTAATTTTCTTGGACAAGTTCTCGAACATGTTCAATTTTTCTACCTCTGCCCATTCTGACATCTGGTTCAACAAATTCAGCAATAGTTTGTTCTTTGATTCTTTCAATTTCTTTCAAAAAAGGAGTTACATAGATGAAATGTTTATTTATATTTTCATTCATATATTGAATGGCGTAACTTGTTTTTCCAGAGCCACAAATGGAATCAATTACTTTAATTGACATGCTCGGTTCACCTTTCGTTTATTTTTTTCGTTCTTTTTATATCCAATTGAATGAAAACGTAAATTAAACGAAAGATGAATTTGACGAAATCACTATTACCATAGGGCTTTTTTCTCGAAGCAGAGCTTCTCGAAGCTATCTTTTCGTTTGTTCTATTTTTAATTATTTTTTTTAAGGAAAATGGCTGAAAGTATTGATATATCAACGTTTTTAAACAACGTTTGCACAATTTTTTAAAACAAATAAGATCAGCCTGAACAAGCTTTACCAACCAGGGAAAGCTTGTGAAGAAAAAACCTATGTTAATAGTGCCATTGAATACCATAAATTGGAATGCAGAGAGACGCGAAATTTTGCATTTAATCATGACCAACATGGGTGATATGTTGCTAATTTTGTTCTACAAAAAATAGAACGAATATTCAAAAAAATATTCTTGTATCTAACCAGAGCGCCCTCGTGAAATACAATCCCACTATCAAACCAATACCGTCATTTAAAATGACACTCTTTTTTATTCATAAAAAAAAGAGAGAACGGATTTTTCGCTCTCAACTGTTTTAAAACGTCTTTAAATTCGCACCAGATTCGATTTTAAGGCTATCAAAAGAAAAGACTAATAGAAAAACTAGGAATCATTTTGGAACGTTTCTGGCGTGAATCTGGGCTTAAAAATCATAAAATTTGCCCAGATTGGCCATTCTCCAAGAGGAGGGAGGATATTGGTCAATCTGGGCACTTTGGGGATGATGAACAAAATTCAACAAATTCTCGCTCGATACAATCGAGAAGATAACAAGGATTTACAACCAAAACAGTGAAATCAATTTTTTAAATAACAAATTTTTATTCAAAAATCAACAGCCTAGAATGGCTCTTATTCTTTTTGGCAGTCGCCATTCTATGCAAAGGATATTCCTAAAAATTCAAAATTATGTTTAAAATTAATATAAATCTGAAAAGAAAAACTCGTTTATTTAATTTTTTATTGGTTTTTTTATTTAAAAATCATGAAGGGATGGGGATCATGAAAATCGGGGAGATCCTGGAACTCACGCAAACGGAAAAATTAAGCGATATTGCGAAGGAAAGGCTCACAATCGGAGAAAAAGCAGCAAGACAAGCGCTGAAATTGGCTGGATGTTATTCAATTAGTGGGAAACGTGGCTGGTTTTGTGACGACTCCAGCGTATTGGACAAATCAATTTATGATTTTGTACCAGAGCGAAAAGCAAAAAATGAGATCGAAAAGGCGAAAATGGAGGTTTCAACGACAGTGGAAAACAATACAATTTTAAAACAATCTGAAAATACAGAAAATAAACAAATAAATAAAAAACCCAACCAGTTTGAAAACAAACCGACCAAAAAGGTTACCTACGAGATTGAAGAAAACCTTCACGATCAGCTAAAAATCAAGGCCATTATGGAAAAAAGAAAAGTGTCAGAGATAGTCAACGATATTCTAAAAGCCGCCTTGAGTGAATGACCGAAGGCAAGTGATCGAGATGAATTGTCTCGATCATTTTTTTCTTTCTCTTTTTAATTCTTCAATATCTTTTTCAATTTGAATGATTTTATGCTTCAGAAATGCAGCTGTCAATTTCAAATTGTCATCTCTTTTGACTCCCGGAGCCAAATGACTCGTGTCATAAAACTCGTTATACATCATTTCTAGAAATTTTCATCTTTCACCATTCTCCATGTTTTTAACAGCATTGAACAATTCTTCCGCAGTCCATTTTTTGTCCATTAGTGGGCTCCTTTCTTAAAGAATCAAAAAAGATCCGAGTTCATTTTACATTTGAAAATTCAAAGATAAAATGTGAGCGAAGTTCTTCTTCAATTCGTTGTTCACCATGCCGCCAAGCCTTTCTGCAATTGTGTTTTGGGCTACTTTAATCCTTTGAAGGGGCAAGATGATTTGATCTTCTTGCTCCTAATTCAAAAAGAAAGCACCTCCATTATTATTGAATCCGGCTCCCATTGTCCATTTGCATAAATCGAGTGAAGGAAGGAAAAAAGATAGTCGTTTGGTGGCTATCTTTTTTGTCTAAAACTTGATACTTTTGAACTCCCGAAAAATCATCTTCATTTTATCGCAAAAAGTAGGTTCATAGAGTCTAAAAATTAGTCTAAAATTAGTTATACAAAAGATAGGTAACTTAAGACAAAAGGGAGTTCGTCAAAATGTTAATTGGTTACGCACGAGTTTCAACGGATGACCAAGATTTATCCTTGCAAATTGAAAAACTAAAAGAATACGGCTGCCAAAAAATCTTTGCGGAAAAACAAAGTGGGAACAAATCAGATCGACCTGAACTTTTGAAAGCGTTGGATTATCTAAGAGAAGGCGACACATTCGTCGTTTGCAAAATTGATCGTTTGGCTCGTTCAATAATCGACTTAAATAATATAGTCCAAGAATTAATCAATAAAGGGGTAAATGTACGATTTTTAAAAGAAAATATCGAATTCCAAGTAAATGAAAAGAATAATCCCCTTCAAGCTTTACTTTTTAACATTTTGGGATCGTTTGCTCAATTTGAGAGAGATATTATCGTGGAACGAACAAAAGAAGGCAGAGAAAGAGCCAAGAGACAAGGAAAACATTTGGGGAGACCAGGACAGGACAAAAAGAAAATTGAGCGAGCATTGAAGCTTTATCATGAAAGAGAAACAAATGGAATGAGCGTGAATGATATTTCTAAATTGACTGGAGTGCCGAGAAGTACAATTTACTATGAATTGAAAAAATCAGCAGAAAAGTTATACAATTAAGGAAAAAAATAACTAAAAAGGTGAGGAAATTGTCACTTGCAAAGATCCTGAAAGACCCAAAATTCTGGCTTGAAGTAATCATTTTCGTTTTGTCGCTAATCAAGAAAGGCGCAACCAAACAAGAAGCAGTTAATAAAGCAGCTAACCAATTTGCGGTCAATCCATCGGAGATTTTAAAGCGAATGAAATGATAGTCTGAAAAGACTATCATTTTTTGTGTTTATTTGGCCTTATTTCGGCTTTTAAGCCATCCTAGTAGTATTTTATCTAGGAAACTGTTTAAACACGCTTAGAAAGCCAAAATGAGCCAAATTTGGCTATTCTATGAGTGATAAAATGATTATTTTATTTTTTTGAGATCCTTTTTTACACTTTCAATTTGATAGATATAATTCAGCCGAAACACCTTCAGATGTATGAAATCTTTTATCTTGATGTTGTTCTACTCTAATCTTTTTACTCCAATCTTAAATTCGCAAAAAATTCGCAATCAACTCTTGTCGAAATGGTAGACTGATAGTAAGATGAAGTTAAGTTAAAAAAGAACGGAAAAAGAAAAAGGATCCTCAACGTGTGTAAGTAGTGCTGCCAACACTCTTACACCGTTCGCCGTACCAGCACTACGGCAAACACCTGTCGAGAATCCTCTTGCATACTTATTTGTATGCCTTTATTTTACACGCATACATCATGGTTGTGCAAGGGGTTAATTTTAGACGTTTAGGGCGTGTTTGCCAAAAGTATGGCGACACGTCCTTTTTCGTTTCCGGAAATTAGAAGGAGACGAAAAAAATGAGAAAACAAGCAATCGACATCATTTCAAGTCAAGAAACATTCACTAATTTACAAACTTTTGAGAGCGTTGAAGAATTGAATAAAGCAGTTAATTACTACAAGAAAAAATTCCAAGACAAATTGAGAAAGAATGATATTTTAGTTCTCGAACATCTAAAAAGACATTCTTGTAAATATTTTGGAGTTTCTTTTCAAACAAAAAACAACATTGCTGAAGCATTAGGATTGGTAAGAATAACCATAATCCGTATTTGTAAGAAATTAGAAAAATTAGGCATTATTAAACAATATGAAATGAAACGTAAATCAGACATGCGCCAAACAAGCAACGCAATAGTAATTCAACCAATACCAAAAAAAGGAAATGTAACACAAGATGTTACACAAGAGAGCCGCGAAAATGTTACACCAAGAAAAAATATTCTTTTTAAAAGCTCTTCTAATAAAAATAATAATAATAAAGTCAATAATAACGTCAAAGAAGTGGAATTTGATCATACATACTTGCCTAGTTTTATAGATCAATCATTCATTGAAACAGCAAAACCTTTTTGCAGTGCAAAAGAAATTTATAACATGTGGTTCTGGATCAAAGTGGCTTATAAGAAATTCAAATTAGATAAACCACTGTCAGAATACATGGAAGTAGTAAACAAAGCATTTAAGGAAACAGTTTTCCTATACAAACAAGGCAGAATTACCGATTCATTTAGTGGCTATTTCTATCGACTTGTAGAAGCTGCTTTTGGTGTTGAAAAAAGAAGAGAAAACAAACATTTACTATTCAACTGGCTTGAAGCATGATTTTTAATGAATAAGCAAGGATGACCAAAATGAGCAACCTGGAAAAATCAACGTTTCTAGTGAAAAAGCACTGAAAAACCTGCAAAAAGAAGGTTTTTATTATCATTAAAGAGGTGCCAGAATGTCTTTTATTGATAACTTAGAAATCATTGACGGTTATATTGACGGGGATCGGTTTTTCATGAAAAGCATCGCTGGATTTGCGGTGAATGGAGTTTATAAAGCTGATGGATTGCGCTCATTGGCCAGATTGATTCATGATGATGAGCCACTTAACCTTTTTGACGAAGAAAGAACCATTTTCGTTCCGGTTGAGAAAAATGAAAAATTAAAACAAGAATTATTGATGATTGCGGATACTCTGGATAAAAATGGTCATTAATTTGTAGCGTGATTTTGCAGGATGCGCCACGACCTATATCGAATATGTAGAGTGAGGTGTATAGGTCATGAATGGCGATAATACAGGAAAAGAATACGCTACAAAGGATATTGCCAACATGGTAGGTATAGCGGATTCTACGGTTAGAAAGTACGCTCAAGCTTTAGAAAAAGCAGGTTACAAATTCATGAAAAACGAAAATGGATCTAGGATCTTCACTTCTAATGACATTTCTGTTTTTCGTGAAGTAAAGAATCTATCCAAAAAACACGCTATGCCGGTTGAACGTATCGCGGAAATGATTGTACTGGATCAAAAGCAAACGACACGACACGCGGCGGAAAGCGATACACTCAAAAAAATCCCTTCAGATCAACAAAATTCAGGCGATATAGTGCGATATGATTCCCGATTCAACGAGTTAATGAATCAATTGAATAAACTCAACATGATAGACGATATAGTCAAAGAGCTTCAAGAACTCAAAGAGGTTAATAAACAACTAACGGAGCAAGTCCAAGAGCAAGAAAAATTCATCAAAGAGTCATTGGAGAAACGAGATCGACAACTCATGGAATCGTTGAATCAAGCTTTGGAAATTAGGCAAGCTAGAATCGAAGCTGCAGCAGCAGAGAAAGAGCAACCAAAAAGCTTTTTTGCACGACTTTTTTCGAAAAAAGGGCAAAAAAAATAAATGGTCGCCACTCAAAACAAGTGACGACCTAAAAATCTATGCAATATGAAGCATTCTGGCGCATTTATCTTTGAATTTATGTATAACTGCCCATCTAAATGCAAAATTCAAGCCCATTTTTTAACGATTTTAGCGTGTTTCTAGTCGTTTACCAATGATTTTTCCAGTATTTTCCATATAATTTCACACAAAAATCGAGTTTTGGGATGGTTGGTGTAAGCGAGGGGCCGCGCCGTATCGTTGGCAAGAAATGGAATTTTTCTTGGGAGCATGGGGGATCAATTTCATCACGAAACAGCTTTCACGATGATCGTATCGAACTGCTTATCTTGCAAATCTGGATTGATTTGAATAATTTGATAAGTTTTTCCTTTAAAAGTGATCGTCATATCATTAGTAATTTGATATTTTTGTTGATGTCTTATGATAAAAGTAATAGTATCCTGAAGCGCTGTACCAATGGTAGTCATAGATTCTTTTAAATATTGAATTCTAACACTAGCCCAACATGAAAAGATTGGCTGGTTTACCTTTATGGGTGTTCCATAATCATCTTTTGTGTTGACTACCTTGTTGAACGTGATCCTTTCTCTCATGTCGCCAATTTCAATAAACTTCCCCATTCATTCACTTACTCCTATTCGTTGATAGATTCATTATTCCAATTGCGGTAGAGATCTAACAAATCACTGAAAATGTAAGGCAGTTCGTTCTGTGTGCTATCGGCGCTTTGAATTTGCCGGTTTTCGTACCAGTGTGCCACGATAGCAAGCAAAGCAATTGTGAACTCTTCTGGGATTTCCTCGAATTCATCAAACTTTCTATTCAAGTAAAACTGAATGAAATTCTTTGCTGCGACAATCATTGTATTGATCAAGTCATCATCTACATTGTGATCAACGCGAAGATAACCTTTCACAAAATCCAAATCTACTTCATTGATCTTCATAGGATCTCACCTGCTATCGGCGTTCTATTACTCTTGAATTTTTCACACAATTGACTAAAATAAAAAATATCTCCGGCATCTTTTTTTATGAGGATTTTCGATAGTAAGGATTATATTTCTGAATTCATCCACTGTTGGACAAAGCGTGTGCAGGACACCTTTGTCCAAACCTCTTTTTACTTCAATTTGTAAAAAGGATTGATCGTGTAATACACGAAACTGTAAGACACTTTGCCTAATCCACGTTGTTGAAGCTCTTTATTAACCTTATTCCAGATCTTCTTTTTGGAGGTTGTTTTCAACGAAAACAATAAGACAAATGCTTCAGCTAGTTTGAACTTAAAACGCTTAGGATGGAACAAATCTTTGATAGATTCCAAAGCGCTGATATACTTCAGTATATTTTCTTCGGTTGTCACATGACATCACTCCTTTAACTTTGATGGAAAAAGAGAGCCACCAAAAATGATGACTCCCTATCCAAACATGTGAAACATTTCACAAGATTATCCAGCATTAACAGTTAATTTAACAACTGCTTGAGGATTGACAACTGCGCCATCCATGTAAGCGTCAAGCAAGAACATTTTAGATCCTTTAAGAGCAAGACCGGAATCTTGAATTTCTTGGAGACCCATATCTTGTTTAACAAGCACCGTATAAGCTTCAGTGATGTTACCAAATACTACTGGAGTTTCATTTGGAAGCGCATCAGTTGTATAAACAGGTAAGCCAAAGAGCGTATGCGTTACGACTCCATTTACAACTCCGTTTTGTAAATAATAATGACCATTATTGTCTTTCATTTTCGCGATTTGATTGAAGAAATCCCGTTCCACAATAAATGATGCCTGATCCAGAAAATCTGGATGGATACCAAGATACAAAGATTGCAGATCATCCAAAGTCACTGCACCAGAAACATTGACATTGGCAACCTCAGCATCATTAATGATCCCCTTGAATTCTTCTTTTCCATTTCCTACTAAAATAGCTTTCTCAACTGCTTTAGCAACACGACGAGCAAGCAGATTTTGAACGTAATCCGTAATGCTAACAGCACTATCATTAATCAATTGATTTGTAATTGTGATAGCTGCACCAACACGTTTTTGTTGTAATTCCACAAACTCTAAACCTAGTTGTCCTTCAATGACATCTTGTCCTTCACCAACAAAACCAGCAACAATTTGGTCATTTTCTCGTGCAACTTTCAAGTTTCCAGTAATGGAAGTGAATTTGCGAGCTTGTCCAAACACTGGGGAAATTTGTTCCATTTTCAGTACAATTTCATTAGCAACATTTTCTGGAATCAAAGCGCCACCGTCTACAGTTGTATTCAAGGAGCGAGATTCACCACGAAGGATTTTTTCAAATTCTTTAGCGTCAGCATTTTCAGTGATTTTTATCATTTTTTCAACACCTCTTGTTTCTTTTTCAGTTTTTTGTCTGTTTTCTAAAACTTCAGAAGGGATTTTGACATCCTCAACCACGTCAATTCCCCTTGCTGCGATAGTTGATTGCGAATAAGCAGGATTCTTCACTACACTCACTTCAACCAATTCAAGATCTTCAATGGTTCTTTCATACACGCCATCTTCGCGAACATCCCAAGAATCCTTGAGAGCCACAAATCCAAAAGACATATTCCGCAAAATTCCATCTTGAATTAATTGATAGTAATCCTTTCCCCAACTTGTCGGGGCAATCGTGGCTTCCATATACAAGCCATTGTTATCTTCAGTCAGCTTTAAAGAACCATTTCTAGTTGAAGCCAAGATTAATTTGTCGTTGTGTTCGGCCAAAAAATCAATGTCGTTAGTTGCATTCTGAAGCGCTTTAGCAAAAGCACCTGGCGCGATTCTTTCAACAAATTTGGTTGTATTGCCAAGCACTTCTGACCATTCGCCAGTTTTATTGACATAGCCAGACACGCTCATTGTTTGTCCATCTTGGTTATCAACTCGGAATTCAATCTTGCTGTTTCTTAGTTCCATCTTCATTTGATTGTTCAACTCCTTTTTTCAACTCTTGGCCAAGATTGACTATTGTTAATGATCCTGTTTTGGGATCTCGTAGAACACTTCCAAGATTCAACTTGAAATAGTCATTTTCAACTTTTGGCATGTCCAATTTGGCGCGTGCTTCGTTAAAGGAGATGAGACCTTTATCAACCAATGTGGTTACAACATCAACTTTTTCTTTTTCTGTGGTTCGGAGAATTTCGGAAGTATCGAATCTGAAATAAAAGCCGGAGCGTTTTTCAAGATCGCTTAATAGTTCATCATTTAGCGAGGACTCAATCACGTTAATTAGAGGAGCAATGGTGTATTGGAGAAATTGAATATTTTGCATCTCCAAAGACGAATATTTGTTCGCATTAGAATTGATCATTGCTTCAGGAAGGTTAAACAAACGACAAATCGAGGAAAGTGTGGTTTTAGAAGTTTCATTGAGTTGGAGATCATTTGGATTTAATGAAATTGGCTCATACTCAAGGCCTTCTTCCAGGATCACAGTCTTTCCGGCCTTGCTTGCACTTGAGTAAATGTTTTCCCATGACGTTCTCAATCTGTCAATGGCTGATTGTGTTAATCTTGAACTAGCCTTCAAGATTCCAACAGGTAAGGCACCATTTTTAAGAATGTTCTTTGAGTATTCCAACTCGTTCAAAGCTTGTTCGAGAACGTCGGAGCCATCGACTAAAATTCCATCATTGCCAGCGTCAAAAATAATCAATTGATCAGATGATAGGGTTACAGTTTTCACCGGAGAAGAATAAACAAAATCAATTTTTCCAATGGTTATCCCGTCACTAGTGAATTTTTCTTCTCGAATTTTGTTTGCAGGTAAATAGTGGAGTTCATTTTGATTTGCCTTATATAAATAGGATTTGCCATACAGGAGAAGGTCTTTAACGATTAATTTTTTGATCTTATATCCAGTATCAAACTGATTAGATTTATCGTTTAACAATGTAATTCTTTGATCATTGATTTTGCTTACTTCGCCATTTGAATTTTCTTGATATAGATAGATCGGCAGTTGAGCAATGGAAGAAGTAATCAATTCAACGCAACTTTTCACAGCAGGAATTTGCATTGCTTGTTCTTCAGTTACTGAATAAGATCGACTTGGACTGATCAAAACGGATGAAAAATAGTCTTTTCCGTCGTTTTTGCTACTGAATCTTGAACCAAAACTAAATAAACCCATGAGATCACTCCTATTTGTTGCGGAGTCTTTAAATTTAGCGAAAAAAGTTTAAAAAAAGAAAGAGAGCCAAGAAGGCTCTTCAAAAGAAAGGATAATGAACATATGACATTGTGGAGGTAGAGGTGAACAAAATTTGAAATTTGAACTCCGAAAATTAACAATGAGGTGACTAATTTTGAAAGGATGATTTAATGGAAGAAAACAAAAGAGATAAGGAGGTTTTTTTGGAGATCGAACAACACGGCGCAAGCTCCAGAAGATGATGAAGCAGAAGAAAGAATATAAAAACCGTCAAAAAGACGGTATAGCAAAAACTGAAACGTTGGAGGAGTTTAAAATTTTGCGATTATCAGTTAAAAAAATAAAAGCAACCTTTTAAAAGATTCCCTCACTATTATTGTAGACAACTCGCGATTTTCAAACAGTTTTTCAAAGATTTTTTTTTAAAAATTGATCCCTCACTACATACAGTACACAACTCGCAATTTTTATGCACTTTTGGAGGAATTTTTTCTAAAAATGAAAGACAGCTTTCTTCGCTGCCTTACATCAAATTTCAAAATTGATCCAAGCTTTCAATAGATTCCGCATTCTTCTTGAAGGAATATAACAAGCCATAGGCTCATTATTTCTTATGCAACCCCTGAACAAGAACTGAATTAAATCAGAAACAGCAAGAAGATCCTCATCAACTTCAATTTCCCGATAGCCAAAAAATTGTTTTTCGTTTGGATCCATGAATCTATTAAGAACAAAAGCTATTGCTGTTCTATTTCCATAATCATTGATTGCTCTTGCATTAAAAGGGAGAAAGTTATCTTTTGCCCTATCATCTTTTTTATTTAACTTACATTTGGCATTTTTTAATTGTGGAGCATGATTTTTAAAGGTTGTCCAAATAAGTTGATCATTGGGAACTGGGTTTTGACTTCTGAAAAACGTATTCAAATTTTTTCGAAGCTGATCAATCTGTTCTTTTGTAGCATGTTCAAACCAATTTTTTGATAAAGCTTTGTCTGGATTATCTTTTTTATCAAGGTAATTAGTATTTAATCTGCTGACAGATTTCCCTTTTTTGTAATCCTCATAGACTTTGAGCAATTCCCCGATTTGCTTTCTTGGTTCTAGTTTCTTATTGTATGAGATCAACTCATAGCGACCTTTTGAATTTTTTTGAATCGAATATTTCTCATAGTCTAAATTGTGAAGATCATAGTAATATCTTTGGATTTGACCATCAAACAAGTAAGTCAGAATAAAAACATCTTTAAATGAACTGAAATTAGAAACAGGCATTGTCCAAAATAAGATGCAATCATTGTGCAAGTATAGATTTTTTCTTTCACTTAACACCTTCAAATCATTGAATTGGCCATCATAAAGCTTATCTTTCCAAATGATTCGACCTTCATCATCAATAGTAATGACATTGTTATTTATAAGTAGTCGAATATCATCTTTGGAAATTTTTTCTTTATTTAAGACATTAGCAACCTCATCCATAATTAGTGTGTAATTGGAGCATTTAATCATTGAAAGAATATTATCGTCTAATCGTGCAAATAATTCATGAGTCATGACAATATTGTAATTTTCTTGGACAAGTTCTCGAACATGTTCAATTTTTCTACCTCTGCCCATTCTGACATCTGGTTCAACAAATTCAGCAATAGTTTGTTCTTTGATTCTTTCAATTTCTTTCAAAAAAGGAGTTACATAGATGAAATGTTTATTTATATTTTCATTCATATATTGAATGGCGTAACTTGTTTTTCCAGAGCCACAAATGGAATCAATTACTTTAATTGACATGCTCGGTTCACCTTTCGTTTATTTTTTTCGTTCTTTTTATATCCAATTGAATGAAAACGTAAATTAAACGAAAGATGAATTTGACGAAATCACTATTACCATAGGGCTTTTTTCTCGAAGCAGAGCTTCTCGAAGCTATCTTTTCGTTTGTTCTATTTTTAATTATTTTTTTTAAGGAAAATGGCTGAAAGTATTGATATATCAACGTTTTTAAACAACGTTTGCACAATTTTTTAAAACAAATAAGATCAGCCTGAACAAGCTTTACCAACCAGGGAAAGCTTGTGAAGAAAAAACCTATGTTAATAGTGCCATTGAATACCATAAATTGGAATGCAGAGAGACGCGAAATTTTGCATTTAATCATGACCAACATGGGTGATATGTTGCTAATTTTGTTCTACAAAAAATAGAACGAATATTCAAAAAAATATTCTTGTATCTAACCAGAGCGCCCTCGTGAAATACAATCCCACTATCAAACCAATACCGTCATTTAAAATGACACTCTTTTTTATTCATAAAAAAAAGAGAGAACGGATTTTTCGCTCTCAACTGTTTTAAAACGTCTTTAAATTCGCACCAGATTCGATTTTAAGGCTATCAAAAGAAAAGACTAATAGAAAAACTAGGAATCATTTTGGAACGTTTCTGGCGTGAATCTGGGCTTAAAAATCATAAAATTTGCCCAGATTGGCCATTCTCCAAGAGGAGGGAGGATATTGGTCAATCTGGGCACTTTGGGGATGATGAACAAAATTCAACAAATTCTCGCTCGATACAATCGAGAAGATAACAAGGATTTACAACCAAAACAGTGAAATCAATTTTTTAAATAACAAATTTTTATTCAAAAATCAACAGCCTAGAATGGCTCTTATTCTTTTTGGCAGTCGCCATTCTATGCAAAGGATATTCCTAAAAATTCAAAATTATGTTTAAAATTAATATAAATCTGAAAAGAAAAACTCGTTTATTTAATTTTTTATTGGTTTTTTTATTTAAAAATCATGAAGGGATGGGGATCATGAAAATCGGGGAGATCCTGGAACTCACGCAAACGGAAAAATTAAGCGATATTGCGAAGGAAAGGCTCACAATCGGAGAAAAAGCAGCAAGACAAGCGCTGAAATTGGCTGGATGTTATTCAATTAGTGGGAAACGTGGCTGGTTTTGTGACGACTCCAGCGTATTGGACAAATCAATTTATGATTTTGTACCAGAGCGAAAAGCAAAAAATGAGATCGAAAAGGCGAAAATGGAGGTTTCAACGACAGTGGAAAACAATACAATTTTAAAACAATCTGAAAATACAGAAAATAAACAAATAAATAAAAAACCCAACCAGTTTGAAAACAAACCGACCAAAAAGGTTACCTACGAGATTGAAGAAAACCTTCACGATCAGCTAAAAATCAAGGCCATTATGGAAAAAAGAAAAGTGTCAGAGATAGTCAACGATATTCTAAAAGCCGCCTTGAGTGAATGACCGAAGGCAAGTGATCGAGATGAATTGTCTCGATCATTTTTTTCTTTCTCTTTTTAATTCTTCAATATCTTTTTCAATTTGAATGATTTTATGCTTCAGAAATGCAGCTGTCAATTTCAAATTGTCATCTCTTTTGACTCCCGGAGCCAAATGACTCGTGTCATAAAACTCGTTATACATCATTTCTAGAAATTTTCATCTTTCACCATTCTCCATGTTTTTAACAGCATTGAACAATTCTTCCGCAGTCCATTTTTTGTCCATTAGTGGGCTCCTTTCTTAAAGAATCAAAAAAGATCCGAGTTCATTTTACATTTGAAAATTCAAAGATAAAATGTGAGCGAAGTTCTTCTTCAATTCGTTGTTCACCATGCCGCCAAGCCTTTCTGCAATTGTGTTTTGGGCTACTTTAATCCTTTGAAGGGGCAAGATGATTTGATCTTCTTGCTCCTAATTCAAAAAGAAAGCACCTCCATTATTATTGAATCCGGCTCCCATTGTCCATTTGCATAAATCGAGTGAAGGAAGGAAAAAAGATAGTCGTTTGGTGGCTATCTTTTTTGTCTAAAACTTGATACTTTTGAACTCCCGAAAAATCATCTTCATTTTATCGCAAAAAGTAGGTTCATAGAGTCTAAAAATTAGTCTAAAATTAGTTATACAAAAGATAGGTAACTTAAGACAAAAGGGAGTTCGTCAAAATGTTAATTGGTTACGCACGAGTTTCAACGGATGACCAAGATTTATCCTTGCAAATTGAAAAACTAAAAGAATACGGCTGCCAAAAAATCTTTGCGGAAAAACAAAGTGGGAACAAATCAGATCGACCTGAACTTTTGAAAGCGTTGGATTATCTAAGAGAAGGCGACACATTCGTCGTTTGCAAAATTGATCGTTTGGCTCGTTCAATAATCGACTTAAATAATATAGTCCAAGAATTAATCAATAAAGGGGTAAATGTACGATTTTTAAAAGAAAATATCGAATTCCAAGTAAATGAAAAGAATAATCCCCTTCAAGCTTTACTTTTTAACATTTTGGGATCGTTTGCTCAATTTGAGAGAGATATTATCGTGGAACGAACAAAAGAAGGCAGAGAAAGAGCCAAGAGACAAGGAAAACATTTGGGGAGACCAGGACAGGACAAAAAGAAAATTGAGCGAGCATTGAAGCTTTATCATGAAAGAGAAACAAATGGAATGAGCGTGAATGATATTTCTAAATTGACTGGAGTGCCGAGAAGTACAATTTACTATGAATTGAAAAAATCAGCAGAAAAGTTATACAATTAAGGAAAAAAATAACTAAAAAGGTGAGGAAATTGTCACTTGCAAAGATCCTGAAAGACCCAAAATTCTGGCTTGAAGTAATCATTTTCGTTTTGTCGCTAATCAAGAAAGGCGCAACCAAACAAGAAGCAGTTAATAAAGCAGCTAACCAATTTGCGGTCAATCCATCGGAGATTTTAAAGCGAATGAAATGATAGTCTGAAAAGACTATCATTTTTTGTGTTTATTTGGCCTTATTTCGGCTTTTAAGCCATCCTAGTAGTATTTTATCTAGGAAACTGTTTAAACACGCTTAGAAAGCCAAAATGAGCCAAATTTGGCTATTCTATGAGTGATAAAATGATTATTTTATTTTTTTGAGATCCTTTTTTACACTTTCAATTTGATAGATATAATTCAGCCGAAACACCTTCAGATGTATGAAATCTTTTATCTTGATGTTGTTCTACTCTAATCTTTTTACTCCAATCTTAAATTCGCAAAAAATTCGCAATCAACTCTTGTCGAAATGGTAGACTGATAGTAAGATGAAGTTAAGTTAAAAAAGAACGGAAAAAGAAAAAGGATCCTCAACGTGTGTAAGTAGTGCTGCCAACACTCTTACACCGTTCGCCGTACCAGCACTACGGCAAACACCTGTCGAGAATCCTCTTGCATACTTATTTGTATGCCTTTATTTTACACGCATACATCATGGTTGTGCAAGGGGTTAATTTTAGACGTTTAGGGCGTGTTTGCCAAAAGTATGGCGACACGTCCTTTTTCGTTTCCGGAAATTAGAAGGAGACGAAAAAAATGAGAAAACAAGCAATCGACATCATTTCAAGTCAAGAAACATTCACTAATTTACAAACTTTTGAGAGCGTTGAAGAATTGAATAAAGCAGTTAATTACTACAAGAAAAAATTCCAAGACAAATTGAGAAAGAATGATATTTTAGTTCTCGAACATCTAAAAAGACATTCTTGTAAATATTTTGGAGTTTCTTTTCAAACAAAAAACAACATTGCTGAAGCATTAGGATTGGTAAGAATAACCATAATCCGTATTTGTAAGAAATTAGAAAAATTAGGCATTATTAAACAATATGAAATGAAACGTAAATCAGACATGCGCCAAACAAGCAACGCAATAGTAATTCAACCAATACCAAAAAAAGGAAATGTAACACAAGATGTTACACAAGAGAGCCGCGAAAATGTTACACCAAGAAAAAATATTCTTTTTAAAAGCTCTTCTAATAAAAATAATAATAATAAAGTCAATAATAACGTCAAAGAAGTGGAATTTGATCATACATACTTGCCTAGTTTTATAGATCAATCATTCATTGAAACAGCAAAACCTTTTTGCAGTGCAAAAGAAATTTATAACATGTGGTTCTGGATCAAAGTGGCTTATAAGAAATTCAAATTAGATAAACCACTGTCAGAATACATGGAAGTAGTAAACAAAGCATTTAAGGAAACAGTTTTCCTATACAAACAAGGCAGAATTACCGATTCATTTAGTGGCTATTTCTATCGACTTGTAGAAGCTGCTTTTGGTGTTGAAAAAAGAAGAGAAAACAAACATTTACTATTCAACTGGCTTGAAGCATGATTTTTAATGAATAAGCAAGGATGACCAAAATGAGCAACCTGGAAAAATCAACGTTTCTAGTGAAAAAGCACTGAAAAACCTGCAAAAAGAAGGTTTTTATTATCATTAAAGAGGTGCCAGAATGTCTTTTATTGATAACTTAGAAATCATTGACGGTTATATTGACGGGGATCGGTTTTTCATGAAAAGCATCGCTGGATTTGCGGTGAATGGAGTTTATAAAGCTGATGGATTGCGCTCATTGGCCAGATTGATTCATGATGATGAGCCACTTAACCTTTTTGACGAAGAAAGAACCATTTTCGTTCCGGTTGAGAAAAATGAAAAATTAAAACAAGAATTATTGATGATTGCGGATACTCTGGATAAAAATGGTCATTAATTTGTAGCGTGATTTTGCAGGATGCGCCACGACCTATATCGAATATGTAGAGTGAGGTGTATAGGTCATGAATGGCGATAATACAGGAAAAGAATACGCTACAAAGGATATTGCCAACATGGTAGGTATAGCGGATTCTACGGTTAGAAAGTACGCTCAAGCTTTAGAAAAAGCAGGTTACAAATTCATGAAAAACGAAAATGGATCTAGGATCTTCACTTCTAATGACATTTCTGTTTTTCGTGAAGTAAAGAATCTATCCAAAAAACACGCTATGCCGGTTGAACGTATCGCGGAAATGATTGTACTGGATCAAAAGCAAACGACACGACACGCGGCGGAAAGCGATACACTCAAAAAAATCCCTTCAGATCAACAAAATTCAGGCGATATAGTGCGATATGATTCCCGATTCAACGAGTTAATGAATCAATTGAATAAACTCAACATGATAGACGATATAGTCAAAGAGCTTCAAGAACTCAAAGAGGTTAATAAACAACTAACGGAGCAAGTCCAAGAGCAAGAAAAATTCATCAAAGAGTCATTGGAGAAACGAGATCGACAACTCATGGAATCGTTGAATCAAGCTTTGGAAATTAGGCAAGCTAGAATCGAAGCTGCAGCAGCAGAGAAAGAGCAACCAAAAAGCTTTTTTGCACGACTTTTTTCGAAAAAAGGGCAAAAAAAATAAATGGTCGCCACTCAAAACAAGTGACGACCTAAAAATCTATGCAATATGAAGCATTCTGGCGCATTTATCTTTGAATTTATGTATAACTGCCCATCTAAATGCAAAATTCAAGCCCATTTTTTAACGATTTTAGCGTGTTTCTAGTCGTTTACCAATGATTTTTCCAGTATTTTCCATATAATTTCACACAAAAATCGAGTTTTGGGATGGTTGGTGTAAGCGAGGGGCCGCGCCGTATCGTTGGCAAGAAATGGAATTTTTCTTGGGAGCATGGGGGATCAATTTCATCACGAAACAGCTTTCACGATGATCGTATCGAACTGCTTATCTTGCAAATCTGGATTGATTTGAATAATTTGATAAGTTTTTCCTTTAAAAGTGATCGTCATATCATTAGTAATTTGATATTTTTGTTGATGTCTTATGATAAAAGTAATAGTATCCTGAAGCGCTGTACCAATGGTAGTCATAGATTCTTTTAAATATTGAATTCTAACACTAGCCCAACATGAAAAGATTGGCTGGTTTACCTTTATGGGTGTTCCATAATCATCTTTTGTGTTGACTACCTTGTTGAACGTGATCCTTTCTCTCATGTCGCCAATTTCAATAAACTTCCCCATTCATTCACTTACTCCTATTCGTTGATAGATTCATTATTCCAATTGCGGTAGAGATCTAACAAATCACTGAAAATGTAAGGCAGTTCGTTCTGTGTGCTATCGGCGCTTTGAATTTGCCGGTTTTCGTACCAGTGTGCCACGATAGCAAGCAAAGCAATTGTGAACTCTTCTGGGATTTCCTCGAATTCATCAAACTTTCTATTCAAGTAAAACTGAATGAAATTCTTTGCTGCGACAATCATTGTATTGATCAAGTCATCATCTACATTGTGATCAACGCGAAGATAACCTTTCACAAAATCCAAATCTACTTCATTGATCTTCATAGGATCTCACCTGCTATCGGCGTTCTATTACTCTTGAATTTTTCACACAATTGACTAAAATAAAAAATATCTCCGGCATCTTTTTTTATGAGGATTTTCGATAGTAAGGATTATATTTCTGAATTCATCCACTGTTGGACAAAGCGTGTGCAGGACACCTTTGTCCAAACCTCTTTTTACTTCAATTTGTAAAAAGGATTGATCGTGTAATACACGAAACTGTAAGACACTTTGCCTAATCCACGTTGTTGAAGCTCTTTATTAACCTTATTCCAGATCTTCTTTTTGGAGGTTGTTTTCAACGAAAACAATAAGACAAATGCTTCAGCTAGTTTGAACTTAAAACGCTTAGGATGGAACAAATCTTTGATAGATTCCAAAGCGCTGATATACTTCAGTATATTTTCTTCGGTTGTCACATGACATCACTCCTTTAACTTTGATGGAAAAAGAGAGCCACCAAAAATGATGACTCCCTATCCAAACATGTGAAACATTTCACAAGATTATCCAGCATTAACAGTTAATTTAACAACTGCTTGAGGATTGACAACTGCGCCATCCATGTAAGCGTCAAGCAAGAACATTTTAGATCCTTTAAGAGCAAGACCGGAATCTTGAATTTCTTGGAGACCCATATCTTGTTTAACAAGCACCGTATAAGCTTCAGTGATGTTACCAAATACTACTGGAGTTTCATTTGGAAGCGCATCAGTTGTATAAACAGGTAAGCCAAAGAGCGTATGCGTTACGACTCCATTTACAACTCCGTTTTGTAAATAATAATGACCATTATTGTCTTTCATTTTCGCGATTTGATTGAAGAAATCCCGTTCCACAATAAATGATGCCTGATCCAGAAAATCTGGATGGATACCAAGATACAAAGATTGCAGATCATCCAAAGTCACTGCACCAGAAACATTGACATTGGCAACCTCAGCATCATTAATGATCCCCTTGAATTCTTCTTTTCCATTTCCTACTAAAATAGCTTTCTCAACTGCTTTAGCAACACGACGAGCAAGCAGATTTTGAACGTAATCCGTAATGCTAACAGCACTATCATTAATCAATTGATTTGTAATTGTGATAGCTGCACCAACACGTTTTTGTTGTAATTCCACAAACTCTAAACCTAGTTGTCCTTCAATGACATCTTGTCCTTCACCAACAAAACCAGCAACAATTTGGTCATTTTCTCGTGCAACTTTCAAGTTTCCAGTAATGGAAGTGAATTTGCGAGCTTGTCCAAACACTGGGGAAATTTGTTCCATTTTCAGTACAATTTCATTAGCAACATTTTCTGGAATCAAAGCGCCACCGTCTACAGTTGTATTCAAGGAGCGAGATTCACCACGAAGGATTTTTTCAAATTCTTTAGCGTCAGCATTTTCAGTGATTTTTATCATTTTTTCAACACCTCTTGTTTCTTTTTCAGTTTTTTGTCTGTTTTCTAAAACTTCAGAAGGGATTTTGACATCCTCAACCACGTCAATTCCCCTTGCTGCGATAGTTGATTGCGAATAAGCAGGATTCTTCACTACACTCACTTCAACCAATTCAAGATCTTCAATGGTTCTTTCATACACGCCATCTTCGCGAACATCCCAAGAATCCTTGAGAGCCACAAATCCAAAAGACATATTCCGCAAAATTCCATCTTGAATTAATTGATAGTAATCCTTTCCCCAACTTGTCGGGGCAATCGTGGCTTCCATATACAAGCCATTGTTATCTTCAGTCAGCTTTAAAGAACCATTTCTAGTTGAAGCCAAGATTAATTTGTCGTTGTGTTCGGCCAAAAAATCAATGTCGTTAGTTGCATTCTGAAGCGCTTTAGCAAAAGCACCTGGCGCGATTCTTTCAACAAATTTGGTTGTATTGCCAAGCACTTCTGACCATTCGCCAGTTTTATTGACATAGCCAGACACGCTCATTGTTTGTCCATCTTGGTTATCAACTCGGAATTCAATCTTGCTGTTTCTTAGTTCCATCTTCATTTGATTGTTCAACTCCTTTTTTCAACTCTTGGCCAAGATTGACTATTGTTAATGATCCTGTTTTGGGATCTCGTAGAACACTTCCAAGATTCAACTTGAAATAGTCATTTTCAACTTTTGGCATGTCCAATTTGGCGCGTGCTTCGTTAAAGGAGATGAGACCTTTATCAACCAATGTGGTTACAACATCAACTTTTTCTTTTTCTGTGGTTCGGAGAATTTCGGAAGTATCGAATCTGAAATAAAAGCCGGAGCGTTTTTCAAGATCGCTTAATAGTTCATCATTTAGCGAGGACTCAATCACGTTAATTAGAGGAGCAATGGTGTATTGGAGAAATTGAATATTTTGCATCTCCAAAGACGAATATTTGTTCGCATTAGAATTGATCATTGCTTCAGGAAGGTTAAACAAACGACAAATCGAGGAAAGTGTGGTTTTAGAAGTTTCATTGAGTTGGAGATCATTTGGATTTAATGAAATTGGCTCATACTCAAGGCCTTCTTCCAGGATCACAGTCTTTCCGGCCTTGCTTGCACTTGAGTAAATGTTTTCCCATGACGTTCTCAATCTGTCAATGGCTGATTGTGTTAATCTTGAACTAGCCTTCAAGATTCCAACAGGTAAGGCACCATTTTTAAGAATGTTCTTTGAGTATTCCAACTCGTTCAAAGCTTGTTCGAGAACGTCGGAGCCATCGACTAAAATTCCATCATTGCCAGCGTCAAAAATAATCAATTGATCAGATGATAGGGTTACAGTTTTCACCGGAGAAGAATAAACAAAATCAATTTTTCCAATGGTTATCCCGTCACTAGTGAATTTTTCTTCTCGAATTTTGTTTGCAGGTAAATAGTGGAGTTCATTTTGATTTGCCTTATATAAATAGGATTTGCCATACAGGAGAAGGTCTTTAACGATTAATTTTTTGATCTTATATCCAGTATCAAACTGATTAGATTTATCGTTTAACAATGTAATTCTTTGATCATTGATTTTGCTTACTTCGCCATTTGAATTTTCTTGATATAGATAGATCGGCAGTTGAGCAATGGAAGAAGTAATCAATTCAACGCAACTTTTCACAGCAGGAATTTGCATTGCTTGTTCTTCAGTTACTGAATAAGATCGACTTGGACTGATCAAAACGGATGAAAAATAGTCTTTTCCGTCGTTTTTGCTACTGAATCTTGAACCAAAACTAAATAAACCCATGAGATCACTCCTATTTGTTGCGGAGTCTTTAAATTTAGCGAAAAAAGTTTAAAAAAAGAAAGAGAGCCAAGAAGGCTCTTCAAAAGAAAGGATAATGAACATATGACATTGTGGAGGTAGAGGTGAACAAAATTTGAAATTTGAACTCCGAAAATTAACAATGAGGTGACTAATTTTGAAAGGATGATTTAATGGAAGAAAACAAAAGAGATAAGGAGGTTTTTTTGGAGATCGAACAACACGGCGCAAGCTCCAGAAGATGATGAAGCAGAAGAAAGAATATAAAAACCGTCAAAAAGACGGTATAGCAAAAACTGAAACGTTGGAGGAGTTTAAAATTTTGCGATTATCAGTTAAAAAAATAAAAGCAACCTTTTAAAAGATTCCCTCACTATTATTGTAGACAACTCGCGATTTTCAAACAGTTTTTCAAAGATTTTTTTTTAAAAATTGATCCCTCACTACATACAGTACACAACTCGCAATTTTTATGCACTTTTGGAGGAATTTTTTCTAAAAATGAAAGACAGCTTTCTTCGCTGCCTTACATCAAATTTCAAAATTGATCCAAGCTTTCAATAGATTCCGCATTCTTCTTGAAGGAATATAACAAGCCATAGGCTCATTATTTCTTATGCAACCCCTGAACAAGAACTGAATTAAATCAGAAACAGCAAGAAGATCCTCATCAACTTCAATTTCCCGATAGCCAAAAAATTGTTTTTCGTTTGGATCCATGAATCTATTAAGAACAAAAGCTATTGCTGTTCTATTTCCATAATCATTGATTGCTCTTGCATTAAAAGGGAGAAAGTTATCTTTTGCCCTATCATCTTTTTTATTTAACTTACATTTGGCATTTTTTAATTGTGGAGCATGATTTTTAAAGGTTGTCCAAATAAGTTGATCATTGGGAACTGGGTTTTGACTTCTGAAAAACGTATTCAAATTTTTTCGAAGCTGATCAATCTGTTCTTTTGTAGCATGTTCAAACCAATTTTTTGATAAAGCTTTGTCTGGATTATCTTTTTTATCAAGGTAATTAGTATTTAATCTGCTGACAGATTTCCCTTTTTTGTAATCCTCATAGACTTTGAGCAATTCCCCGATTTGCTTTCTTGGTTCTAGTTTCTTATTGTATGAGATCAACTCATAGCGACCTTTTGAATTTTTTTGAATCGAATATTTCTCATAGTCTAAATTGTGAAGATCATAGTAATATCTTTGGATTTGACCATCAAACAAGTAAGTCAGAATAAAAACATCTTTAAATGAACTGAAATTAGAAACAGGCATTGTCCAAAATAAGATGCAATCATTGTGCAAGTATAGATTTTTTCTTTCACTTAACACCTTCAAATCATTGAATTGGCCATCATAAAGCTTATCTTTCCAAATGATTCGACCTTCATCATCAATAGTAATGACATTGTTATTTATAAGTAGTCGAATATCATCTTTGGAAATTTTTTCTTTATTTAAGACATTAGCAACCTCATCCATAATTAGTGTGTAATTGGAGCATTTAATCATTGAAAGAATATTATCGTCTAATCGTGCAAATAATTCATGAGTCATGACAATATTGTAATTTTCTTGGACAAGTTCTCGAACATGTTCAATTTTTCTACCTCTGCCCATTCTGACATCTGGTTCAACAAATTCAGCAATAGTTTGTTCTTTGATTCTTTCAATTTCTTTCAAAAAAGGAGTTACATAGATGAAATGTTTATTTATATTTTCATTCATATATTGAATGGCGTAACTTGTTTTTCCAGAGCCACAAATGGAATCAATTACTTTAATTGACATGCTCGGTTCACCTTTCGTTTATTTTTTTCGTTCTTTTTATATCCAATTGAATGAAAACGTAAATTAAACGAAAGATGAATTTGACGAAATCACTATTACCATAGGGCTTTTTTCTCGAAGCAGAGCTTCTCGAAGCTATCTTTTCGTTTGTTCTATTTTTAATTATTTTTTTTAAGGAAAATGGCTGAAAGTATTGATATATCAACGTTTTTAAACAACGTTTGCACAATTTTTTAAAACAAATAAGATCAGCCTGAACAAGCTTTACCAACCAGGGAAAGCTTGTGAAGAAAAAACCTATGTTAATAGTGCCATTGAATACCATAAATTGGAATGCAGAGAGACGCGAAATTTTGCATTTAATCATGACCAACATGGGTGATATGTTGCTAATTTTGTTCTACAAAAAATAGAACGAATATTCAAAAAAATATTCTTGTATCTAACCAGAGCGCCCTCGTGAAATACAATCCCACTATCAAACCAATACCGTCATTTAAAATGACACTCTTTTTTATTCATAAAAAAAAGAGAGAACGGATTTTTCGCTCTCAACTGTTTTAAAACGTCTTTAAATTCGCACCAGATTCGATTTTAAGGCTATCAAAAGAAAAGACTAATAGAAAAACTAGGAATCATTTTGGAACGTTTCTGGCGTGAATCTGGGCTTAAAAATCATAAAATTTGCCCAGATTGGCCATTCTCCAAGAGGAGGGAGGATATTGGTCAATCTGGGCACTTTGGGGATGATGAACAAAATTCAACAAATTCTCGCTCGATACAATCGAGAAGATAACAAGGATTTACAACCAAAACAGTGAAATCAATTTTTTAAATAACAAATTTTTATTCAAAAATCAACAGCCTAGAATGGCTCTTATTCTTTTTGGCAGTCGCCATTCTATGCAAAGGATATTCCTAAAAATTCAAAATTATGTTTAAAATTAATATAAATCTGAAAAGAAAAACTCGTTTATTTAATTTTTTATTGGTTTTTTTATTTAAAAATCATGAAGGGATGGGGATCATGAAAATCGGGGAGATCCTGGAACTCACGCAAACGGAAAAATTAAGCGATATTGCGAAGGAAAGGCTCACAATCGGAGAAAAAGCAGCAAGACAAGCGCTGAAATTGGCTGGATGTTATTCAATTAGTGGGAAACGTGGCTGGTTTTGTGACGACTCCAGCGTATTGGACAAATCAATTTATGATTTTGTACCAGAGCGAAAAGCAAAAAATGAGATCGAAAAGGCGAAAATGGAGGTTTCAACGACAGTGGAAAACAATACAATTTTAAAACAATCTGAAAATACAGAAAATAAACAAATAAATAAAAAACCCAACCAGTTTGAAAACAAACCGACCAAAAAGGTTACCTACGAGATTGAAGAAAACCTTCACGATCAGCTAAAAATCAAGGCCATTATGGAAAAAAGAAAAGTGTCAGAGATAGTCAACGATATTCTAAAAGCCGCCTTGAGTGAATGACCGAAGGCAAGTGATCGAGATGAATTGTCTCGATCATTTTTTTCTTTCTCTTTTTAATTCTTCAATATCTTTTTCAATTTGAATGATTTTATGCTTCAGAAATGCAGCTGTCAATTTCAAATTGTCATCTCTTTTGACTCCCGGAGCCAAATGACTCGTGTCATAAAACTCGTTATACATCATTTCTAGAAATTTTCATCTTTCACCATTCTCCATGTTTTTAACAGCATTGAACAATTCTTCCGCAGTCCATTTTTTGTCCATTAGTGGGCTCCTTTCTTAAAGAATCAAAAAAGATCCGAGTTCATTTTACATTTGAAAATTCAAAGATAAAATGTGAGCGAAGTTCTTCTTCAATTCGTTGTTCACCATGCCGCCAAGCCTTTCTGCAATTGTGTTTTGGGCTACTTTAATCCTTTGAAGGGGCAAGATGATTTGATCTTCTTGCTCCTAATTCAAAAAGAAAGCACCTCCATTATTATTGAATCCGGCTCCCATTGTCCATTTGCATAAATCGAGTGAAGGAAGGAAAAAAGATAGTCGTTTGGTGGCTATCTTTTTTGTCTAAAACTTGATACTTTTGAACTCCCGAAAAATCATCTTCATTTTATCGCAAAAAGTAGGTTCATAGAGTCTAAAAATTAGTCTAAAATTAGTTATACAAAAGATAGGTAACTTAAGACAAAAGGGAGTTCGTCAAAATGTTAATTGGTTACGCACGAGTTTCAACGGATGACCAAGATTTATCCTTGCAAATTGAAAAACTAAAAGAATACGGCTGCCAAAAAATCTTTGCGGAAAAACAAAGTGGGAACAAATCAGATCGACCTGAACTTTTGAAAGCGTTGGATTATCTAAGAGAAGGCGACACATTCGTCGTTTGCAAAATTGATCGTTTGGCTCGTTCAATAATCGACTTAAATAATATAGTCCAAGAATTAATCAATAAAGGGGTAAATGTACGATTTTTAAAAGAAAATATCGAATTCCAAGTAAATGAAAAGAATAATCCCCTTCAAGCTTTACTTTTTAACATTTTGGGATCGTTTGCTCAATTTGAGAGAGATATTATCGTGGAACGAACAAAAGAAGGCAGAGAAAGAGCCAAGAGACAAGGAAAACATTTGGGGAGACCAGGACAGGACAAAAAGAAAATTGAGCGAGCATTGAAGCTTTATCATGAAAGAGAAACAAATGGAATGAGCGTGAATGATATTTCTAAATTGACTGGAGTGCCGAGAAGTACAATTTACTATGAATTGAAAAAATCAGCAGAAAAGTTATACAATTAAGGAAAAAAATAACTAAAAAGGTGAGGAAATTGTCACTTGCAAAGATCCTGAAAGACCCAAAATTCTGGCTTGAAGTAATCATTTTCGTTTTGTCGCTAATCAAGAAAGGCGCAACCAAACAAGAAGCAGTTAATAAAGCAGCTAACCAATTTGCGGTCAATCCATCGGAGATTTTAAAGCGAATGAAATGATAGTCTGAAAAGACTATCATTTTTTGTGTTTATTTGGCCTTATTTCGGCTTTTAAGCCATCCTAGTAGTATTTTATCTAGGAAACTGTTTAAACACGCTTAGAAAGCCAAAATGAGCCAAATTTGGCTATTCTATGAGTGATAAAATGATTATTTTATTTTTTTGAGATCCTTTTTTACACTTTCAATTTGATAGATATAATTCAGCCGAAACACCTTCAGATGTATGAAATCTTTTATCTTGATGTTGTTCTACTCTAATCTTTTTACTCCAATCTTAAATTCGCAAAAAATTCGCAATCAACTCTTGTCGAAATGGTAGACTGATAGTAAGATGAAGTTAAGTTAAAAAAGAACGGAAAAAGAAAAAGGATCCTCAACGTGTGTAAGTAGTGCTGCCAACACTCTTACACCGTTCGCCGTACCAGCACTACGGCAAACACCTGTCGAGAATCCTCTTGCATACTTATTTGTATGCCTTTATTTTACACGCATACATCATGGTTGTGCAAGGGGTTAATTTTAGACGTTTAGGGCGTGTTTGCCAAAAGTATGGCGACACGTCCTTTTTCGTTTCCGGAAATTAGAAGGAGACGAAAAAAATGAGAAAACAAGCAATCGACATCATTTCAAGTCAAGAAACATTCACTAATTTACAAACTTTTGAGAGCGTTGAAGAATTGAATAAAGCAGTTAATTACTACAAGAAAAAATTCCAAGACAAATTGAGAAAGAATGATATTTTAGTTCTCGAACATCTAAAAAGACATTCTTGTAAATATTTTGGAGTTTCTTTTCAAACAAAAAACAACATTGCTGAAGCATTAGGATTGGTAAGAATAACCATAATCCGTATTTGTAAGAAATTAGAAAAATTAGGCATTATTAAACAATATGAAATGAAACGTAAATCAGACATGCGCCAAACAAGCAACGCAATAGTAATTCAACCAATACCAAAAAAAGGAAATGTAACACAAGATGTTACACAAGAGAGCCGCGAAAATGTTACACCAAGAAAAAATATTCTTTTTAAAAGCTCTTCTAATAAAAATAATAATAATAAAGTCAATAATAACGTCAAAGAAGTGGAATTTGATCATACATACTTGCCTAGTTTTATAGATCAATCATTCATTGAAACAGCAAAACCTTTTTGCAGTGCAAAAGAAATTTATAACATGTGGTTCTGGATCAAAGTGGCTTATAAGAAATTCAAATTAGATAAACCACTGTCAGAATACATGGAAGTAGTAAACAAAGCATTTAAGGAAACAGTTTTCCTATACAAACAAGGCAGAATTACCGATTCATTTAGTGGCTATTTCTATCGACTTGTAGAAGCTGCTTTTGGTGTTGAAAAAAGAAGAGAAAACAAACATTTACTATTCAACTGGCTTGAAGCATGATTTTTAATGAATAAGCAAGGATGACCAAAATGAGCAACCTGGAAAAATCAACGTTTCTAGTGAAAAAGCACTGAAAAACCTGCAAAAAGAAGGTTTTTATTATCATTAAAGAGGTGCCAGAATGTCTTTTATTGATAACTTAGAAATCATTGACGGTTATATTGACGGGGATCGGTTTTTCATGAAAAGCATCGCTGGATTTGCGGTGAATGGAGTTTATAAAGCTGATGGATTGCGCTCATTGGCCAGATTGATTCATGATGATGAGCCACTTAACCTTTTTGACGAAGAAAGAACCATTTTCGTTCCGGTTGAGAAAAATGAAAAATTAAAACAAGAATTATTGATGATTGCGGATACTCTGGATAAAAATGGTCATTAATTTGTAGCGTGATTTTGCAGGATGCGCCACGACCTATATCGAATATGTAGAGTGAGGTGTATAGGTCATGAATGGCGATAATACAGGAAAAGAATACGCTACAAAGGATATTGCCAACATGGTAGGTATAGCGGATTCTACGGTTAGAAAGTACGCTCAAGCTTTAGAAAAAGCAGGTTACAAATTCATGAAAAACGAAAATGGATCTAGGATCTTCACTTCTAATGACATTTCTGTTTTTCGTGAAGTAAAGAATCTATCCAAAAAACACGCTATGCCGGTTGAACGTATCGCGGAAATGATTGTACTGGATCAAAAGCAAACGACACGACACGCGGCGGAAAGCGATACACTCAAAAAAATCCCTTCAGATCAACAAAATTCAGGCGATATAGTGCGATATGATTCCCGATTCAACGAGTTAATGAATCAATTGAATAAACTCAACATGATAGACGATATAGTCAAAGAGCTTCAAGAACTCAAAGAGGTTAATAAACAACTAACGGAGCAAGTCCAAGAGCAAGAAAAATTCATCAAAGAGTCATTGGAGAAACGAGATCGACAACTCATGGAATCGTTGAATCAAGCTTTGGAAATTAGGCAAGCTAGAATCGAAGCTGCAGCAGCAGAGAAAGAGCAACCAAAAAGCTTTTTTGCACGACTTTTTTCGAAAAAAGGGCAAAAAAAATAAATGGTCGCCACTCAAAACAAGTGACGACCTAAAAATCTATGCAATATGAAGCATTCTGGCGCATTTATCTTTGAATTTATGTATAACTGCCCATCTAAATGCAAAATTCAAGCCCATTTTTTAACGATTTTAGCGTGTTTCTAGTCGTTTACCAATGATTTTTCCAGTATTTTCCATATAATTTCACACAAAAATCGAGTTTTGGGATGGTTGGTGTAAGCGAGGGGCCGCGCCGTATCGTTGGCAAGAAATGGAATTTTTCTTGGGAGCATGGGGGATCAATTTCATCACGAAACAGCTTTCACGATGATCGTATCGAACTGCTTATCTTGCAAATCTGGATTGATTTGAATAATTTGATAAGTTTTTCCTTTAAAAGTGATCGTCATATCATTAGTAATTTGATATTTTTGTTGATGTCTTATGATAAAAGTAATAGTATCCTGAAGCGCTGTACCAATGGTAGTCATAGATTCTTTTAAATATTGAATTCTAACACTAGCCCAACATGAAAAGATTGGCTGGTTTACCTTTATGGGTGTTCCATAATCATCTTTTGTGTTGACTACCTTGTTGAACGTGATCCTTTCTCTCATGTCGCCAATTTCAATAAACTTCCCCATTCATTCACTTACTCCTATTCGTTGATAGATTCATTATTCCAATTGCGGTAGAGATCTAACAAATCACTGAAAATGTAAGGCAGTTCGTTCTGTGTGCTATCGGCGCTTTGAATTTGCCGGTTTTCGTACCAGTGTGCCACGATAGCAAGCAAAGCAATTGTGAACTCTTCTGGGATTTCCTCGAATTCATCAAACTTTCTATTCAAGTAAAACTGAATGAAATTCTTTGCTGCGACAATCATTGTATTGATCAAGTCATCATCTACATTGTGATCAACGCGAAGATAACCTTTCACAAAATCCAAATCTACTTCATTGATCTTCATAGGATCTCACCTGCTATCGGCGTTCTATTACTCTTGAATTTTTCACACAATTGACTAAAATAAAAAATATCTCCGGCATCTTTTTTTATGAGGATTTTCGATAGTAAGGATTATATTTCTGAATTCATCCACTGTTGGACAAAGCGTGTGCAGGACACCTTTGTCCAAACCTCTTTTTACTTCAATTTGTAAAAAGGATTGATCGTGTAATACACGAAACTGTAAGACACTTTGCCTAATCCACGTTGTTGAAGCTCTTTATTAACCTTATTCCAGATCTTCTTTTTGGAGGTTGTTTTCAACGAAAACAATAAGACAAATGCTTCAGCTAGTTTGAACTTAAAACGCTTAGGATGGAACAAATCTTTGATAGATTCCAAAGCGCTGATATACTTCAGTATATTTTCTTCGGTTGTCACATGACATCACTCCTTTAACTTTGATGGAAAAAGAGAGCCACCAAAAATGATGACTCCCTATCCAAACATGTGAAACATTTCACAAGATTATCCAGCATTAACAGTTAATTTAACAACTGCTTGAGGATTGACAACTGCGCCATCCATGTAAGCGTCAAGCAAGAACATTTTAGATCCTTTAAGAGCAAGACCGGAATCTTGAATTTCTTGGAGACCCATATCTTGTTTAACAAGCACCGTATAAGCTTCAGTGATGTTACCAAATACTACTGGAGTTTCATTTGGAAGCGCATCAGTTGTATAAACAGGTAAGCCAAAGAGCGTATGCGTTACGACTCCATTTACAACTCCGTTTTGTAAATAATAATGACCATTATTGTCTTTCATTTTCGCGATTTGATTGAAGAAATCCCGTTCCACAATAAATGATGCCTGATCCAGAAAATCTGGATGGATACCAAGATACAAAGATTGCAGATCATCCAAAGTCACTGCACCAGAAACATTGACATTGGCAACCTCAGCATCATTAATGATCCCCTTGAATTCTTCTTTTCCATTTCCTACTAAAATAGCTTTCTCAACTGCTTTAGCAACACGACGAGCAAGCAGATTTTGAACGTAATCCGTAATGCTAACAGCACTATCATTAATCAATTGATTTGTAATTGTGATAGCTGCACCAACACGTTTTTGTTGTAATTCCACAAACTCTAAACCTAGTTGTCCTTCAATGACATCTTGTCCTTCACCAACAAAACCAGCAACAATTTGGTCATTTTCTCGTGCAACTTTCAAGTTTCCAGTAATGGAAGTGAATTTGCGAGCTTGTCCAAACACTGGGGAAATTTGTTCCATTTTCAGTACAATTTCATTAGCAACATTTTCTGGAATCAAAGCGCCACCGTCTACAGTTGTATTCAAGGAGCGAGATTCACCACGAAGGATTTTTTCAAATTCTTTAGCGTCAGCATTTTCAGTGATTTTTATCATTTTTTCAACACCTCTTGTTTCTTTTTCAGTTTTTTGTCTGTTTTCTAAAACTTCAGAAGGGATTTTGACATCCTCAACCACGTCAATTCCCCTTGCTGCGATAGTTGATTGCGAATAAGCAGGATTCTTCACTACACTCACTTCAACCAATTCAAGATCTTCAATGGTTCTTTCATACACGCCATCTTCGCGAACATCCCAAGAATCCTTGAGAGCCACAAATCCAAAAGACATATTCCGCAAAATTCCATCTTGAATTAATTGATAGTAATCCTTTCCCCAACTTGTCGGGGCAATCGTGGCTTCCATATACAAGCCATTGTTATCTTCAGTCAGCTTTAAAGAACCATTTCTAGTTGAAGCCAAGATTAATTTGTCGTTGTGTTCGGCCAAAAAATCAATGTCGTTAGTTGCATTCTGAAGCGCTTTAGCAAAAGCACCTGGCGCGATTCTTTCAACAAATTTGGTTGTATTGCCAAGCACTTCTGACCATTCGCCAGTTTTATTGACATAGCCAGACACGCTCATTGTTTGTCCATCTTGGTTATCAACTCGGAATTCAATCTTGCTGTTTCTTAGTTCCATCTTCATTTGATTGTTCAACTCCTTTTTTCAACTCTTGGCCAAGATTGACTATTGTTAATGATCCTGTTTTGGGATCTCGTAGAACACTTCCAAGATTCAACTTGAAATAGTCATTTTCAACTTTTGGCATGTCCAATTTGGCGCGTGCTTCGTTAAAGGAGATGAGACCTTTATCAACCAATGTGGTTACAACATCAACTTTTTCTTTTTCTGTGGTTCGGAGAATTTCGGAAGTATCGAATCTGAAATAAAAGCCGGAGCGTTTTTCAAGATCGCTTAATAGTTCATCATTTAGCGAGGACTCAATCACGTTAATTAGAGGAGCAATGGTGTATTGGAGAAATTGAATATTTTGCATCTCCAAAGACGAATATTTGTTCGCATTAGAATTGATCATTGCTTCAGGAAGGTTAAACAAACGACAAATCGAGGAAAGTGTGGTTTTAGAAGTTTCATTGAGTTGGAGATCATTTGGATTTAATGAAATTGGCTCATACTCAAGGCCTTCTTCCAGGATCACAGTCTTTCCGGCCTTGCTTGCACTTGAGTAAATGTTTTCCCATGACGTTCTCAATCTGTCAATGGCTGATTGTGTTAATCTTGAACTAGCCTTCAAGATTCCAACAGGTAAGGCACCATTTTTAAGAATGTTCTTTGAGTATTCCAACTCGTTCAAAGCTTGTTCGAGAACGTCGGAGCCATCGACTAAAATTCCATCATTGCCAGCGTCAAAAATAATCAATTGATCAGATGATAGGGTTACAGTTTTCACCGGAGAAGAATAAACAAAATCAATTTTTCCAATGGTTATCCCGTCACTAGTGAATTTTTCTTCTCGAATTTTGTTTGCAGGTAAATAGTGGAGTTCATTTTGATTTGCCTTATATAAATAGGATTTGCCATACAGGAGAAGGTCTTTAACGATTAATTTTTTGATCTTATATCCAGTATCAAACTGATTAGATTTATCGTTTAACAATGTAATTCTTTGATCATTGATTTTGCTTACTTCGCCATTTGAATTTTCTTGATATAGATAGATCGGCAGTTGAGCAATGGAAGAAGTAATCAATTCAACGCAACTTTTCACAGCAGGAATTTGCATTGCTTGTTCTTCAGTTACTGAATAAGATCGACTTGGACTGATCAAAACGGATGAAAAATAGTCTTTTCCGTCGTTTTTGCTACTGAATCTTGAACCAAAACTAAATAAACCCATGAGATCACTCCTATTTGTTGCGGAGTCTTTAAATTTAGCGAAAAAAGTTTAAAAAAAGAAAGAGAGCCAAGAAGGCTCTTCAAAAGAAAGGATAATGAACATATGACATTGTGGAGGTAGAGGTGAACAAAATTTGAAATTTGAACTCCGAAAATTAACAATGAGGTGACTAATTTTGAAAGGATGATTTAATGGAAGAAAACAAAAGAGATAAGGAGGTTTTTTTGGAGATCGAACAACACGGCGCAAGCTCCAGAAGATGATGAAGCAGAAGAAAGAATATAAAAACCGTCAAAAAGACGGTATAGCAAAAACTGAAACGTTGGAGGAGTTTAAAATTTTGCGATTATCAGTTAAAAAAATAAAAGCAACCTTTTAAAAGATTCCCTCACTATTATTGTAGACAACTCGCGATTTTCAAACAGTTTTTCAAAGATTTTTTTTTAAAAATTGATCCCTCACTACATACAGTACACAACTCGCAATTTTTATGCACTTTTGGAGGAATTTTTTCTAAAAATGAAAGACAGCTTTCTTCGCTGCCTTACATCAAATTTCAAAATTGATCCAAGCTTTCAATAGATTCCGCATTCTTCTTGAAGGAATATAACAAGCCATAGGCTCATTATTTCTTATGCAACCCCTGAACAAGAACTGAATTAAATCAGAAACAGCAAGAAGATCCTCATCAACTTCAATTTCCCGATAGCCAAAAAATTGTTTTTCGTTTGGATCCATGAATCTATTAAGAACAAAAGCTATTGCTGTTCTATTTCCATAATCATTGATTGCTCTTGCATTAAAAGGGAGAAAGTTATCTTTTGCCCTATCATCTTTTTTATTTAACTTACATTTGGCATTTTTTAATTGTGGAGCATGATTTTTAAAGGTTGTCCAAATAAGTTGATCATTGGGAACTGGGTTTTGACTTCTGAAAAACGTATTCAAATTTTTTCGAAGCTGATCAATCTGTTCTTTTGTAGCATGTTCAAACCAATTTTTTGATAAAGCTTTGTCTGGATTATCTTTTTTATCAAGGTAATTAGTATTTAATCTGCTGACAGATTTCCCTTTTTTGTAATCCTCATAGACTTTGAGCAATTCCCCGATTTGCTTTCTTGGTTCTAGTTTCTTATTGTATGAGATCAACTCATAGCGACCTTTTGAATTTTTTTGAATCGAATATTTCTCATAGTCTAAATTGTGAAGATCATAGTAATATCTTTGGATTTGACCATCAAACAAGTAAGTCAGAATAAAAACATCTTTAAATGAACTGAAATTAGAAACAGGCATTGTCCAAAATAAGATGCAATCATTGTGCAAGTATAGATTTTTTCTTTCACTTAACACCTTCAAATCATTGAATTGGCCATCATAAAGCTTATCTTTCCAAATGATTCGACCTTCATCATCAATAGTAATGACATTGTTATTTATAAGTAGTCGAATATCATCTTTGGAAATTTTTTCTTTATTTAAGACATTAGCAACCTCATCCATAATTAGTGTGTAATTGGAGCATTTAATCATTGAAAGAATATTATCGTCTAATCGTGCAAATAATTCATGAGTCATGACAATATTGTAATTTTCTTGGACAAGTTCTCGAACATGTTCAATTTTTCTACCTCTGCCCATTCTGACATCTGGTTCAACAAATTCAGCAATAGTTTGTTCTTTGATTCTTTCAATTTCTTTCAAAAAAGGAGTTACATAGATGAAATGTTTATTTATATTTTCATTCATATATTGAATGGCGTAACTTGTTTTTCCAGAGCCACAAATGGAATCAATTACTTTAATTGACATGCTCGGTTCACCTTTCGTTTATTTTTTTCGTTCTTTTTATATCCAATTGAATGAAAACGTAAATTAAACGAAAGATGAATTTGACGAAATCACTATTACCATAGGGCTTTTTTCTCGAAGCAGAGCTTCTCGAAGCTATCTTTTCGTTTGTTCTATTTTTAATTATTTTTTTTAAGGAAAATGGCTGAAAGTATTGATATATCAACGTTTTTAAACAACGTTTGCACAATTTTTTAAAACAAATAAGATCAGCCTGAACAAGCTTTACCAACCAGGGAAAGCTTGTGAAGAAAAAACCTATGTTAATAGTGCCATTGAATACCATAAATTGGAATGCAGAGAGACGCGAAATTTTGCATTTAATCATGACCAACATGGGTGATATGTTGCTAATTTTGTTCTACAAAAAATAGAACGAATATTCAAAAAAATATTCTTGTATCTAACCAGAGCGCCCTCGTGAAATACAATCCCACTATCAAACCAATACCGTCATTTAAAATGACACTCTTTTTTATTCATAAAAAAAAGAGAGAACGGATTTTTCGCTCTCAACTGTTTTAAAACGTCTTTAAATTCGCACCAGATTCGATTTTAAGGCTATCAAAAGAAAAGACTAATAGAAAAACTAGGAATCATTTTGGAACGTTTCTGGCGTGAATCTGGGCTTAAAAATCATAAAATTTGCCCAGATTGGCCATTCTCCAAGAGGAGGGAGGATATTGGTCAATCTGGGCACTTTGGGGATGATGAACAAAATTCAACAAATTCTCGCTCGATACAATCGAGAAGATAACAAGGATTTACAACCAAAACAGTGAAATCAATTTTTTAAATAACAAATTTTTATTCAAAAATCAACAGCCTAGAATGGCTCTTATTCTTTTTGGCAGTCGCCATTCTATGCAAAGGATATTCCTAAAAATTCAAAATTATGTTTAAAATTAATATAAATCTGAAAAGAAAAACTCGTTTATTTAATTTTTTATTGGTTTTTTTATTTAAAAATCATGAAGGGATGGGGATCATGAAAATCGGGGAGATCCTGGAACTCACGCAAACGGAAAAATTAAGCGATATTGCGAAGGAAAGGCTCACAATCGGAGAAAAAGCAGCAAGACAAGCGCTGAAATTGGCTGGATGTTATTCAATTAGTGGGAAACGTGGCTGGTTTTGTGACGACTCCAGCGTATTGGACAAATCAATTTATGATTTTGTACCAGAGCGAAAAGCAAAAAATGAGATCGAAAAGGCGAAAATGGAGGTTTCAACGACAGTGGAAAACAATACAATTTTAAAACAATCTGAAAATACAGAAAATAAACAAATAAATAAAAAACCCAACCAGTTTGAAAACAAACCGACCAAAAAGGTTACCTACGAGATTGAAGAAAACCTTCACGATCAGCTAAAAATCAAGGCCATTATGGAAAAAAGAAAAGTGTCAGAGATAGTCAACGATATTCTAAAAGCCGCCTTGAGTGAATGACCGAAGGCAAGTGATCGAGATGAATTGTCTCGATCATTTTTTTCTTTCTCTTTTTAATTCTTCAATATCTTTTTCAATTTGAATGATTTTATGCTTCAGAAATGCAGCTGTCAATTTCAAATTGTCATCTCTTTTGACTCCCGGAGCCAAATGACTCGTGTCATAAAACTCGTTATACATCATTTCTAGAAATTTTCATCTTTCACCATTCTCCATGTTTTTAACAGCATTGAACAATTCTTCCGCAGTCCATTTTTTGTCCATTAGTGGGCTCCTTTCTTAAAGAATCAAAAAAGATCCGAGTTCATTTTACATTTGAAAATTCAAAGATAAAATGTGAGCGAAGTTCTTCTTCAATTCGTTGTTCACCATGCCGCCAAGCCTTTCTGCAATTGTGTTTTGGGCTACTTTAATCCTTTGAAGGGGCAAGATGATTTGATCTTCTTGCTCCTAATTCAAAAAGAAAGCACCTCCATTATTATTGAATCCGGCTCCCATTGTCCATTTGCATAAATCGAGTGAAGGAAGGAAAAAAGATAGTCGTTTGGTGGCTATCTTTTTTGTCTAAAACTTGATACTTTTGAACTCCCGAAAAATCATCTTCATTTTATCGCAAAAAGTAGGTTCATAGAGTCTAAAAATTAGTCTAAAATTAGTTATACAAAAGATAGGTAACTTAAGACAAAAGGGAGTTCGTCAAAATGTTAATTGGTTACGCACGAGTTTCAACGGATGACCAAGATTTATCCTTGCAAATTGAAAAACTAAAAGAATACGGCTGCCAAAAAATCTTTGCGGAAAAACAAAGTGGGAACAAATCAGATCGACCTGAACTTTTGAAAGCGTTGGATTATCTAAGAGAAGGCGACACATTCGTCGTTTGCAAAATTGATCGTTTGGCTCGTTCAATAATCGACTTAAATAATATAGTCCAAGAATTAATCAATAAAGGGGTAAATGTACGATTTTTAAAAGAAAATATCGAATTCCAAGTAAATGAAAAGAATAATCCCCTTCAAGCTTTACTTTTTAACATTTTGGGATCGTTTGCTCAATTTGAGAGAGATATTATCGTGGAACGAACAAAAGAAGGCAGAGAAAGAGCCAAGAGACAAGGAAAACATTTGGGGAGACCAGGACAGGACAAAAAGAAAATTGAGCGAGCATTGAAGCTTTATCATGAAAGAGAAACAAATGGAATGAGCGTGAATGATATTTCTAAATTGACTGGAGTGCCGAGAAGTACAATTTACTATGAATTGAAAAAATCAGCAGAAAAGTTATACAATTAAGGAAAAAAATAACTAAAAAGGTGAGGAAATTGTCACTTGCAAAGATCCTGAAAGACCCAAAATTCTGGCTTGAAGTAATCATTTTCGTTTTGTCGCTAATCAAGAAAGGCGCAACCAAACAAGAAGCAGTTAATAAAGCAGCTAACCAATTTGCGGTCAATCCATCGGAGATTTTAAAGCGAATGAAATGATAGTCTGAAAAGACTATCATTTTTTGTGTTTATTTGGCCTTATTTCGGCTTTTAAGCCATCCTAGTAGTATTTTATCTAGGAAACTGTTTAAACACGCTTAGAAAGCCAAAATGAGCCAAATTTGGCTATTCTATGAGTGATAAAATGATTATTTTATTTTTTTGAGATCCTTTTTTACACTTTCAATTTGATAGATATAATTCAGCCGAAACACCTTCAGATGTATGAAATCTTTTATCTTGATGTTGTTCTACTCTAATCTTTTTACTCCAATCTTAAATTCGCAAAAAATTCGCAATCAACTCTTGTCGAAATGGTAGACTGATAGTAAGATGAAGTTAAGTTAAAAAAGAACGGAAAAAGAAAAAGGATCCTCAACGTGTGTAAGTAGTGCTGCCAACACTCTTACACCGTTCGCCGTACCAGCACTACGGCAAACACCTGTCGAGAATCCTCTTGCATACTTATTTGTATGCCTTTATTTTACACGCATACATCATGGTTGTGCAAGGGGTTAATTTTAGACGTTTAGGGCGTGTTTGCCAAAAGTATGGCGACACGTCCTTTTTCGTTTCCGGAAATTAGAAGGAGACGAAAAAAATGAGAAAACAAGCAATCGACATCATTTCAAGTCAAGAAACATTCACTAATTTACAAACTTTTGAGAGCGTTGAAGAATTGAATAAAGCAGTTAATTACTACAAGAAAAAATTCCAAGACAAATTGAGAAAGAATGATATTTTAGTTCTCGAACATCTAAAAAGACATTCTTGTAAATATTTTGGAGTTTCTTTTCAAACAAAAAACAACATTGCTGAAGCATTAGGATTGGTAAGAATAACCATAATCCGTATTTGTAAGAAATTAGAAAAATTAGGCATTATTAAACAATATGAAATGAAACGTAAATCAGACATGCGCCAAACAAGCAACGCAATAGTAATTCAACCAATACCAAAAAAAGGAAATGTAACACAAGATGTTACACAAGAGAGCCGCGAAAATGTTACACCAAGAAAAAATATTCTTTTTAAAAGCTCTTCTAATAAAAATAATAATAATAAAGTCAATAATAACGTCAAAGAAGTGGAATTTGATCATACATACTTGCCTAGTTTTATAGATCAATCATTCATTGAAACAGCAAAACCTTTTTGCAGTGCAAAAGAAATTTATAACATGTGGTTCTGGATCAAAGTGGCTTATAAGAAATTCAAATTAGATAAACCACTGTCAGAATACATGGAAGTAGTAAACAAAGCATTTAAGGAAACAGTTTTCCTATACAAACAAGGCAGAATTACCGATTCATTTAGTGGCTATTTCTATCGACTTGTAGAAGCTGCTTTTGGTGTTGAAAAAAGAAGAGAAAACAAACATTTACTATTCAACTGGCTTGAAGCATGATTTTTAATGAATAAGCAAGGATGACCAAAATGAGCAACCTGGAAAAATCAACGTTTCTAGTGAAAAAGCACTGAAAAACCTGCAAAAAGAAGGTTTTTATTATCATTAAAGAGGTGCCAGAATGTCTTTTATTGATAACTTAGAAATCATTGACGGTTATATTGACGGGGATCGGTTTTTCATGAAAAGCATCGCTGGATTTGCGGTGAATGGAGTTTATAAAGCTGATGGATTGCGCTCATTGGCCAGATTGATTCATGATGATGAGCCACTTAACCTTTTTGACGAAGAAAGAACCATTTTCGTTCCGGTTGAGAAAAATGAAAAATTAAAACAAGAATTATTGATGATTGCGGATACTCTGGATAAAAATGGTCATTAATTTGTAGCGTGATTTTGCAGGATGCGCCACGACCTATATCGAATATGTAGAGTGAGGTGTATAGGTCATGAATGGCGATAATACAGGAAAAGAATACGCTACAAAGGATATTGCCAACATGGTAGGTATAGCGGATTCTACGGTTAGAAAGTACGCTCAAGCTTTAGAAAAAGCAGGTTACAAATTCATGAAAAACGAAAATGGATCTAGGATCTTCACTTCTAATGACATTTCTGTTTTTCGTGAAGTAAAGAATCTATCCAAAAAACACGCTATGCCGGTTGAACGTATCGCGGAAATGATTGTACTGGATCAAAAGCAAACGACACGACACGCGGCGGAAAGCGATACACTCAAAAAAATCCCTTCAGATCAACAAAATTCAGGCGATATAGTGCGATATGATTCCCGATTCAACGAGTTAATGAATCAATTGAATAAACTCAACATGATAGACGATATAGTCAAAGAGCTTCAAGAACTCAAAGAGGTTAATAAACAACTAACGGAGCAAGTCCAAGAGCAAGAAAAATTCATCAAAGAGTCATTGGAGAAACGAGATCGACAACTCATGGAATCGTTGAATCAAGCTTTGGAAATTAGGCAAGCTAGAATCGAAGCTGCAGCAGCAGAGAAAGAGCAACCAAAAAGCTTTTTTGCACGACTTTTTTCGAAAAAAGGGCAAAAAAAATAAATGGTCGCCACTCAAAACAAGTGACGACCTAAAAATCTATGCAATATGAAGCATTCTGGCGCATTTATCTTTGAATTTATGTATAACTGCCCATCTAAATGCAAAATTCAAGCCCATTTTTTAACGATTTTAGCGTGTTTCTAGTCGTTTACCAATGATTTTTCCAGTATTTTCCATATAATTTCACACAAAAATCGAGTTTTGGGATGGTTGGTGTAAGCGAGGGGCCGCGCCGTATCGTTGGCAAGAAATGGAATTTTTCTTGGGAGCATGGGGGATCAATTTCATCACGAAACAGCTTTCACGATGATCGTATCGAACTGCTTATCTTGCAAATCTGGATTGATTTGAATAATTTGATAAGTTTTTCCTTTAAAAGTGATCGTCATATCATTAGTAATTTGATATTTTTGTTGATGTCTTATGATAAAAGTAATAGTATCCTGAAGCGCTGTACCAATGGTAGTCATAGATTCTTTTAAATATTGAATTCTAACACTAGCCCAACATGAAAAGATTGGCTGGTTTACCTTTATGGGTGTTCCATAATCATCTTTTGTGTTGACTACCTTGTTGAACGTGATCCTTTCTCTCATGTCGCCAATTTCAATAAACTTCCCCATTCATTCACTTACTCCTATTCGTTGATAGATTCATTATTCCAATTGCGGTAGAGATCTAACAAATCACTGAAAATGTAAGGCAGTTCGTTCTGTGTGCTATCGGCGCTTTGAATTTGCCGGTTTTCGTACCAGTGTGCCACGATAGCAAGCAAAGCAATTGTGAACTCTTCTGGGATTTCCTCGAATTCATCAAACTTTCTATTCAAGTAAAACTGAATGAAATTCTTTGCTGCGACAATCATTGTATTGATCAAGTCATCATCTACATTGTGATCAACGCGAAGATAACCTTTCACAAAATCCAAATCTACTTCATTGATCTTCATAGGATCTCACCTGCTATCGGCGTTCTATTACTCTTGAATTTTTCACACAATTGACTAAAATAAAAAATATCTCCGGCATCTTTTTTTATGAGGATTTTCGATAGTAAGGATTATATTTCTGAATTCATCCACTGTTGGACAAAGCGTGTGCAGGACACCTTTGTCCAAACCTCTTTTTACTTCAATTTGTAAAAAGGATTGATCGTGTAATACACGAAACTGTAAGACACTTTGCCTAATCCACGTTGTTGAAGCTCTTTATTAACCTTATTCCAGATCTTCTTTTTGGAGGTTGTTTTCAACGAAAACAATAAGACAAATGCTTCAGCTAGTTTGAACTTAAAACGCTTAGGATGGAACAAATCTTTGATAGATTCCAAAGCGCTGATATACTTCAGTATATTTTCTTCGGTTGTCACATGACATCACTCCTTTAACTTTGATGGAAAAAGAGAGCCACCAAAAATGATGACTCCCTATCCAAACATGTGAAACATTTCACAAGATTATCCAGCATTAACAGTTAATTTAACAACTGCTTGAGGATTGACAACTGCGCCATCCATGTAAGCGTCAAGCAAGAACATTTTAGATCCTTTAAGAGCAAGACCGGAATCTTGAATTTCTTGGAGACCCATATCTTGTTTAACAAGCACCGTATAAGCTTCAGTGATGTTACCAAATACTACTGGAGTTTCATTTGGAAGCGCATCAGTTGTATAAACAGGTAAGCCAAAGAGCGTATGCGTTACGACTCCATTTACAACTCCGTTTTGTAAATAATAATGACCATTATTGTCTTTCATTTTCGCGATTTGATTGAAGAAATCCCGTTCCACAATAAATGATGCCTGATCCAGAAAATCTGGATGGATACCAAGATACAAAGATTGCAGATCATCCAAAGTCACTGCACCAGAAACATTGACATTGGCAACCTCAGCATCATTAATGATCCCCTTGAATTCTTCTTTTCCATTTCCTACTAAAATAGCTTTCTCAACTGCTTTAGCAACACGACGAGCAAGCAGATTTTGAACGTAATCCGTAATGCTAACAGCACTATCATTAATCAATTGATTTGTAATTGTGATAGCTGCACCAACACGTTTTTGTTGTAATTCCACAAACTCTAAACCTAGTTGTCCTTCAATGACATCTTGTCCTTCACCAACAAAACCAGCAACAATTTGGTCATTTTCTCGTGCAACTTTCAAGTTTCCAGTAATGGAAGTGAATTTGCGAGCTTGTCCAAACACTGGGGAAATTTGTTCCATTTTCAGTACAATTTCATTAGCAACATTTTCTGGAATCAAAGCGCCACCGTCTACAGTTGTATTCAAGGAGCGAGATTCACCACGAAGGATTTTTTCAAATTCTTTAGCGTCAGCATTTTCAGTGATTTTTATCATTTTTTCAACACCTCTTGTTTCTTTTTCAGTTTTTTGTCTGTTTTCTAAAACTTCAGAAGGGATTTTGACATCCTCAACCACGTCAATTCCCCTTGCTGCGATAGTTGATTGCGAATAAGCAGGATTCTTCACTACACTCACTTCAACCAATTCAAGATCTTCAATGGTTCTTTCATACACGCCATCTTCGCGAACATCCCAAGAATCCTTGAGAGCCACAAATCCAAAAGACATATTCCGCAAAATTCCATCTTGAATTAATTGATAGTAATCCTTTCCCCAACTTGTCGGGGCAATCGTGGCTTCCATATACAAGCCATTGTTATCTTCAGTCAGCTTTAAAGAACCATTTCTAGTTGAAGCCAAGATTAATTTGTCGTTGTGTTCGGCCAAAAAATCAATGTCGTTAGTTGCATTCTGAAGCGCTTTAGCAAAAGCACCTGGCGCGATTCTTTCAACAAATTTGGTTGTATTGCCAAGCACTTCTGACCATTCGCCAGTTTTATTGACATAGCCAGACACGCTCATTGTTTGTCCATCTTGGTTATCAACTCGGAATTCAATCTTGCTGTTTCTTAGTTCCATCTTCATTTGATTGTTCAACTCCTTTTTTCAACTCTTGGCCAAGATTGACTATTGTTAATGATCCTGTTTTGGGATCTCGTAGAACACTTCCAAGATTCAACTTGAAATAGTCATTTTCAACTTTTGGCATGTCCAATTTGGCGCGTGCTTCGTTAAAGGAGATGAGACCTTTATCAACCAATGTGGTTACAACATCAACTTTTTCTTTTTCTGTGGTTCGGAGAATTTCGGAAGTATCGAATCTGAAATAAAAGCCGGAGCGTTTTTCAAGATCGCTTAATAGTTCATCATTTAGCGAGGACTCAATCACGTTAATTAGAGGAGCAATGGTGTATTGGAGAAATTGAATATTTTGCATCTCCAAAGACGAATATTTGTTCGCATTAGAATTGATCATTGCTTCAGGAAGGTTAAACAAACGACAAATCGAGGAAAGTGTGGTTTTAGAAGTTTCATTGAGTTGGAGATCATTTGGATTTAATGAAATTGGCTCATACTCAAGGCCTTCTTCCAGGATCACAGTCTTTCCGGCCTTGCTTGCACTTGAGTAAATGTTTTCCCATGACGTTCTCAATCTGTCAATGGCTGATTGTGTTAATCTTGAACTAGCCTTCAAGATTCCAACAGGTAAGGCACCATTTTTAAGAATGTTCTTTGAGTATTCCAACTCGTTCAAAGCTTGTTCGAGAACGTCGGAGCCATCGACTAAAATTCCATCATTGCCAGCGTCAAAAATAATCAATTGATCAGATGATAGGGTTACAGTTTTCACCGGAGAAGAATAAACAAAATCAATTTTTCCAATGGTTATCCCGTCACTAGTGAATTTTTCTTCTCGAATTTTGTTTGCAGGTAAATAGTGGAGTTCATTTTGATTTGCCTTATATAAATAGGATTTGCCATACAGGAGAAGGTCTTTAACGATTAATTTTTTGATCTTATATCCAGTATCAAACTGATTAGATTTATCGTTTAACAATGTAATTCTTTGATCATTGATTTTGCTTACTTCGCCATTTGAATTTTCTTGATATAGATAGATCGGCAGTTGAGCAATGGAAGAAGTAATCAATTCAACGCAACTTTTCACAGCAGGAATTTGCATTGCTTGTTCTTCAGTTACTGAATAAGATCGACTTGGACTGATCAAAACGGATGAAAAATAGTCTTTTCCGTCGTTTTTGCTACTGAATCTTGAACCAAAACTAAATAAACCCATGAGATCACTCCTATTTGTTGCGGAGTCTTTAAATTTAGCGAAAAAAGTTTAAAAAAAGAAAGAGAGCCAAGAAGGCTCTTCAAAAGAAAGGATAATGAACATATGACATTGTGGAGGTAGAGGTGAACAAAATTTGAAATTTGAACTCCGAAAATTAACAATGAGGTGACTAATTTTGAAAGGATGATTTAATGGAAGAAAACAAAAGAGATAAGGAGGTTTTTTTGGAGATCGAACAACACGGCGCAAGCTCCAGAAGATGATGAAGCAGAAGAAAGAATATAAAAACCGTCAAAAAGACGGTATAGCAAAAACTGAAACGTTGGAGGAGTTTAAAATTTTGCGATTATCAGTTAAAAAAATAAAAGCAACCTTTTAAAAGATTCCCTCACTATTATTGTAGACAACTCGCGATTTTCAAACAGTTTTTCAAAGATTTTTTTTTAAAAATTGATCCCTCACTACATACAGTACACAACTCGCAATTTTTATGCACTTTTGGAGGAATTTTTTCTAAAAATGAAAGACAGCTTTCTTCGCTGCCTTACATCAAATTTCAAAATTGATCCAAGCTTTCAATAGATTCCGCATTCTTCTTGAAGGAATATAACAAGCCATAGGCTCATTATTTCTTATGCAACCCCTGAACAAGAACTGAATTAAATCAGAAACAGCAAGAAGATCCTCATCAACTTCAATTTCCCGATAGCCAAAAAATTGTTTTTCGTTTGGATCCATGAATCTATTAAGAACAAAAGCTATTGCTGTTCTATTTCCATAATCATTGATTGCTCTTGCATTAAAAGGGAGAAAGTTATCTTTTGCCCTATCATCTTTTTTATTTAACTTACATTTGGCATTTTTTAATTGTGGAGCATGATTTTTAAAGGTTGTCCAAATAAGTTGATCATTGGGAACTGGGTTTTGACTTCTGAAAAACGTATTCAAATTTTTTCGAAGCTGATCAATCTGTTCTTTTGTAGCATGTTCAAACCAATTTTTTGATAAAGCTTTGTCTGGATTATCTTTTTTATCAAGGTAATTAGTATTTAATCTGCTGACAGATTTCCCTTTTTTGTAATCCTCATAGACTTTGAGCAATTCCCCGATTTGCTTTCTTGGTTCTAGTTTCTTATTGTATGAGATCAACTCATAGCGACCTTTTGAATTTTTTTGAATCGAATATTTCTCATAGTCTAAATTGTGAAGATCATAGTAATATCTTTGGATTTGACCATCAAACAAGTAAGTCAGAATAAAAACATCTTTAAATGAACTGAAATTAGAAACAGGCATTGTCCAAAATAAGATGCAATCATTGTGCAAGTATAGATTTTTTCTTTCACTTAACACCTTCAAATCATTGAATTGGCCATCATAAAGCTTATCTTTCCAAATGATTCGACCTTCATCATCAATAGTAATGACATTGTTATTTATAAGTAGTCGAATATCATCTTTGGAAATTTTTTCTTTATTTAAGACATTAGCAACCTCATCCATAATTAGTGTGTAATTGGAGCATTTAATCATTGAAAGAATATTATCGTCTAATCGTGCAAATAATTCATGAGTCATGACAATATTGTAATTTTCTTGGACAAGTTCTCGAACATGTTCAATTTTTCTACCTCTGCCCATTCTGACATCTGGTTCAACAAATTCAGCAATAGTTTGTTCTTTGATTCTTTCAATTTCTTTCAAAAAAGGAGTTACATAGATGAAATGTTTATTTATATTTTCATTCATATATTGAATGGCGTAACTTGTTTTTCCAGAGCCACAAATGGAATCAATTACTTTAATTGACATGCTCGGTTCACCTTTCGTTTATTTTTTTCGTTCTTTTTATATCCAATTGAATGAAAACGTAAATTAAACGAAAGATGAATTTGACGAAATCACTATTACCATAGGGCTTTTTTCTCGAAGCAGAGCTTCTCGAAGCTATCTTTTCGTTTGTTCTATTTTTAATTATTTTTTTTAAGGAAAATGGCTGAAAGTATTGATATATCAACGTTTTTAAACAACGTTTGCACAATTTTTTAAAACAAATAAGATCAGCCTGAACAAGCTTTACCAACCAGGGAAAGCTTGTGAAGAAAAAACCTATGTTAATAGTGCCATTGAATACCATAAATTGGAATGCAGAGAGACGCGAAATTTTGCATTTAATCATGACCAACATGGGTGATATGTTGCTAATTTTGTTCTACAAAAAATAGAACGAATATTCAAAAAAATATTCTTGTATCTAACCAGAGCGCCCTCGTGAAATACAATCCCACTATCAAACCAATACCGTCATTTAAAATGACACTCTTTTTTATTCATAAAAAAAAGAGAGAACGGATTTTTCGCTCTCAACTGTTTTAAAACGTCTTTAAATTCGCACCAGATTCGATTTTAAGGCTATCAAAAGAAAAGACTAATAGAAAAACTAGGAATCATTTTGGAACGTTTCTGGCGTGAATCTGGGCTTAAAAATCATAAAATTTGCCCAGATTGGCCATTCTCCAAGAGGAGGGAGGATATTGGTCAATCTGGGCACTTTGGGGATGATGAACAAAATTCAACAAATTCTCGCTCGATACAATCGAGAAGATAACAAGGATTTACAACCAAAACAGTGAAATCAATTTTTTAAATAACAAATTTTTATTCAAAAATCAACAGCCTAGAATGGCTCTTATTCTTTTTGGCAGTCGCCATTCTATGCAAAGGATATTCCTAAAAATTCAAAATTATGTTTAAAATTAATATAAATCTGAAAAGAAAAACTCGTTTATTTAATTTTTTATTGGTTTTTTTATTTAAAAATCATGAAGGGATGGGGATCATGAAAATCGGGGAGATCCTGGAACTCACGCAAACGGAAAAATTAAGCGATATTGCGAAGGAAAGGCTCACAATCGGAGAAAAAGCAGCAAGACAAGCGCTGAAATTGGCTGGATGTTATTCAATTAGTGGGAAACGTGGCTGGTTTTGTGACGACTCCAGCGTATTGGACAAATCAATTTATGATTTTGTACCAGAGCGAAAAGCAAAAAATGAGATCGAAAAGGCGAAAATGGAGGTTTCAACGACAGTGGAAAACAATACAATTTTAAAACAATCTGAAAATACAGAAAATAAACAAATAAATAAAAAACCCAACCAGTTTGAAAACAAACCGACCAAAAAGGTTACCTACGAGATTGAAGAAAACCTTCACGATCAGCTAAAAATCAAGGCCATTATGGAAAAAAGAAAAGTGTCAGAGATAGTCAACGATATTCTAAAAGCCGCCTTGAGTGAATGACCGAAGGCAAGTGATCGAGATGAATTGTCTCGATCATTTTTTTCTTTCTCTTTTTAATTCTTCAATATCTTTTTCAATTT